>Ga0206679_10002262_pt1 | contig 15290 bp, 12 predicted proteins | sample M110012015metaG_FD_155464 | JGI IMG/M metagenome (GOLD analysis project Ga0206679, IMG submission 155464) | Ammonia-oxidizing marine archaeal communities from Monterey Bay, California, United States - M1 100m 12015 | ecosystem: Environmental > Aquatic > Marine > Intertidal zone | place: USA... | reverse complement strand
TAGCTCCCTAAAAAGTCGTATTACCAATACCACCATCGATTACTAGACTTTGTCCAATTACATATGATGCTTGTTCACTACAAAACATTGCAACAAAAGCCCCTAAATCATCCGATGAACCAAATTTTTTAGCTGGAATCTTCCAATTATCAATAAATTTTTCAATTTCTTCATCATAGGAAGTGCCATTTTCTTCAGCTAACTTGTTATATCTATCTTTTATGCTCGCAGTATGATGCATTCCTGGTAAAATATTATTTATTATAACATTATGTTTTGCTACCTTTTTTGAGACAGCAACAGAATAATTTACAAGAGCGGCTCTCGGTGGTCCAGATAATATTCTTACTTCTGTTGGAGTTTTTGCTGCGCCAGTTCCAATATTTACTATACGACCCCATTTCCTTTTCACCATACCAGGAACTATTATTCTCATAAATTCCACTGGGCTAAGAAGAGATACATCTAAAGTTTGTTTCCATTCATCGGTACTTACTTTTTCATAACTAAAGGTAAAAGGAGGTGGTGTGCATGTCCCTACTAATATATCAGGATTAGGACAGGCAGATAATATTTTTTCTCTTCCTTCATCTGAACTATGATCAGCTACTATAGGATTTATAATAACACTTGTTTCTTTTTGGATTTCTTCACATGTCTTAAGAAGCCTTTCTTCTCCCCTTGCAGAAATAAACAAATTAACACCTTCTTTTGCAAGAGCTAAAGCACTTCCCTTACCCATACCTGCGCTTCCTCCGTTTATAATTGCTGTTTTACCTTTAATGCCTAAATCCATTTTCTATCCTTTAAATATTATATTTATAATTATAGTATTCTTAAAAAATTGAACATTGTATAGCAATCATTATCTCATTGATTAAAAAAAAAGATACGCAAGTATCAATATCATTTTGATTTCTTTGAGCTATTTCACTTTACCAACTGATAATATTTTGTATCATATCATTTAATAGAAATAATAATTAATGGGGTGGATAAATGAAATTAACTAAATATACAATCTTTTTCTTAACTGTGATTTTAACAATAACGAGCTTTAAAATATTTGCTGACGAAGGAGAAAATTTAACTTCTGGACTGGAAGAGATTGTAGTTACATCTCAAAAGACCGCTGTTGGGGAAAATGTTCAAAATCTATCTATAGCAACAACAGTTTTGACAGATGTTAGACTTGATGCTGTGGACGCTATCGATATTGAAGAGTTTGGAAGACTGGTCCCTGGAGCACAATTGAAAAATACAAGCACTTTCCCAGGCTATACAGCTTTTTTCATAAGAGGCTCTGGAACATCTGGAAGTGTTCCAAGTTTTGATCCTGCAGTAGGCAGTATTATTGATGGCGTTTATATAGGTCAATTGGGCATGTCAATGATGGAGACATGGGATTGGGAAAGTGTAGAAATTCTTCGTGGACCCCAAGGCACTGTATTAGGACGAAATTTTACTGGCGGGGCAATTGTTGCTCGTTCAAAACGTCCTGAGGAAGGTTTTTCTGCAAAAATTGAAGCAACTGGCGGAAGTGATGGAAGACAAGATATTGGTATCGTTATAAATGGAACAATTGTTGAGAATTTAGATGCTAGACTAGCAGTTTTAAGGAAGGAAACCGATGGTTATGTTAAAGATCTGAGTGGTACTGGGGCAGAACCAGGGAATCGAGAAACAACCATAATAAGGCCTAGTATAAGATATACTCCTAATGATGCTTTAGAAATTCTTTTACTAGCAGAACTTCATGAGGCTGAGGGATGGGGAGGCGTTTCTATGCATTTAACTTCAAATGCGGATGGATCATCAGGTCTCGCTGGTCCTCGAGGATTCTATGAAACTTATCCCGATGAATCACAATGGAATTCTTCTATTGACCATGACAGACAACGTTATCTTTTGGAGATGAATCTTGACCTTGATCAAGGTACGCTAACAGGTATTTTTGCTCATATAAGGCAAAATGACCAATCAGGAACAGACTTTGATGGCATTCCTGCAAATATTGTTTCAACTGCTACATCTATTAAGCAACATCAGAATTCTCAAGAAATTATTTATGCATCTAATCTTGATGGTCCTTTTAATTTTACTACTGGAATTTATTTATTTGAGCAAGAATTCACATATGTTGAGCAAAGAAGCCAAGGAAAGTATTGTTCAGTAAATGCTTTTTGTCTAAATGATTCACCAAATATAGGTAATCAAATATCCGAGCAAACAGCAGTCTATTTCCAAGGAACTTATGATTTTAATGATCGCTTATCGCTTACAGTCGGGGGAAGATATGCCGAAGAAGAAAAGAGAGTAAAAATGGCATTATTGAATTCTGGAAAGTGTACTTCGTTACCAAATATTTCTGATGGCAAAATAGATATTGCTGGGTGGGGAGATTATAATTGTGCAGGATTTGATATAACTGATAAAGCTGAATGGGATGATTTCTCACATAAAGTAGCTTTAGAATACCTTTATAATGATGATATCTTGTTTTATATAAGTCATACTTCAGGTTTTAAAGGAGGCGGATATACTTTTAGGGCGCCAGTTGCAGATCTAACTTTTTCAGAAAAACCTGGTTATTTTGAGCCTGAAGAAGTTGAGGCACTTGAAATTGGCGTTAAGGCAGACTTATTTGACAATAGAGTCCGGATAAATCTAGCACTTTATAAGAATGATCTTATGGATATTCAAAAATTATTCCAAAATGAGACTTCAACAGCAGGTACATCAGGTGTTGAAATTTATCAAAGAATTAATAATGTTGCTGATTCTGAAGTAGAGGGTATAGAAATTGAAATTAATGCTATTATTGGTGAGAGCCTCTTTACTGAAGGAGATCTTCTTCAAGGAGAGTTTTCACTTGGAACTGTTGATGCCTCACACAAATCATTTGTAGATTTTAATGGTGATGGTGTTTCAGATTCAGATAAAGATTTTGCTGGAATACCTGAAATGACATATTACTTTGCTCTTAATTATGAACATCCTCTTGCATCAGGAACTATGAGATATCGTGCATCAATTTTTCATAAAGATGAATATGAAGGTAATGCAATGAACACTGCTCTTGCTAAGTATCGTGAACAAGATTTAGTAGATGCGCACATACAATATACATCTGCAAACGACAATTGGTACTTAAAGATATTTGGTAAAAACTTAACTGAAGAAGAATATTATAAAGTGCGAGTTCCTTTTACTTCTTCTTTCGGCGTAGCATTTACCGGCCCACCAAGAGAGTACGGCGTTAAAATAGGTTATAAATTCTAATTATTTCTAAAAAATTAATTACTCCCCGTAATTAAATATTAAGGGCCACTTTTTGAGTGGCCTTTTTTATATAGATAAAATGGAATTCTTTCATTAAGGTTCAATAAATTTAAGGAAATAAATGCAATTAGAATATGATGTAATAATTCTTGGTGCAGGGGCAAGCGGTATGACCGCGGCTTTGGCTGTACATGAAAATGGATCCTCTGTAGGTCTCTTTGAAAAGCAAGATGTTATAGGTGGCACTGCCGGGATTTCAGGAGGAATCATTTGGGCTCCGAATAATAGTCATATGAAAGAAGAAGGAATAGAAGACGATCGCCAAAAAGCAATTGATTACTTTATGTCATTATCAAACAACGACATTGATCAAAATCTTTTAGAGTCGTTCGTTGATAATTGTGCTTCTGCTATAGATTTTATTGAAGAAAAAACTGAAGCAAAATTTTATATCTTAGAGGGTTATCCTGATTATTACTTAGATAGACCTGGCGCTATTGAGGGCGGTGGAAGAGCCTTAGATAATAAACTTTTTGATTTTGTTGAACTAGGTGATTGGAGTAAAAAAGTTCGTAATAATGGTATGCCTATCCCAATGACTCTTGGCGAAACACCGTTAGGTGGAGGAACTGGATTTGTTGACGAAGCAGTAATGAGTGAAAGAATTGCAAAAGATTCTAGAGGAATGGGACAAGCTTTAGTAGGGGCACTCCTTAAAGGTTGTCTTGATAAAGGTATTAAGCCTCACTTAGAAATAAATACAAAAAGATTATTAAAAGAAGGAGATAGAATTACTGGCATTGAGATTGATAACGATGGCGATTTAATTAAGATCTATGCTAAACGGGGAGTAATTATTGCAACTGGAGGATTTGAATGGAATACCGAATTAGTTAATAATTTTCTTCGCGGACCATTGAATGCCCCAGCTTCACCACCAGGTAATGATGGAGATGGTTTAAAACTAACACAAGAAGTTGGAGCTTCATTAGGAAATATGACAAGCGCATGGTGGTCTCCAGTAATATCTGTTCCAAACGATCAATGGTCGGATGGTAAACAAAAATCAGCCCCTGTATTAATTGAAAGAACCTTACCGCATACTTTAATGGTTAATAAATCTGGAAAAAGGTTTTGCAATGAGGCTACTAATTATTCTGCAATGGCAGGTGCTTTTCATTTTTTTGATCCAAATGAGTATGGATATCCCAATCTTCCAGCTTGGATAATATTCGATTCAAATTTTAGGGAAAAATATCCTTTTTCAAATATTATGCCTGGAACTGATGATCCTGATTGGTTTAATAAATCGGATAGTCTGGATGAATTAGCAAAGAAACTTGAAATCAATATTAAAAATTTAAATGAAACTATCAATATTTTTAATACTTATGTTGATAATGGAGAGGATATTGATTTTGCACGAGGAAAGAGTAAATACGATTCTTTTTATGGTGATCGATCTCAATCAGGCGTTTATTCAACTTTAGGAAAATTGGATAAGGCCCCTTTTTATGCTGTAAAGCTTGATATTGGTGCTTTGGGTACAAATGGTGGAGCTAAGACTGATGAATATGGTCGTGTTATTTCTGCTTCGGGAGATATAATAGAAGGTTTATATACTGTTGGTAATGCTATGGCAGGAAGCACAGGTTCTGTTTATGCTGGAGCAGGCGGCACTTTAGGGCCAGCACTTACTTATGGTTATTTAGCGGGTTGTCATGCTGCAGGTAATAATTTTTCAAACAAGGAGTAAATTATGGAAAAAGTTCTAGTTTATGGTGCTAGTGGTGATCAAGGCATACCTTTAGTGAATGCATTAATAAATAATGGTTACAAGGTTAGAGCAGCTTCAAGATACCCAGAAAATTATAAAAGTGAGATTGATGGTGATGTTGAAAGTGTAAAAGCAGATTTATTTGATGTTGATTCACTTAAACAGGCTTCAAACGGAGTTGACTTAATTGCAATGAATCTTCCTTTTGTTTTTGATAAGGCTATGGCTAAACAATGGGGTGATAATATAACTCTTGCTGGTAAAGAAATGGGCGTAAGAAAAATTGTATTTAATACAAGTTGCTATGTTGCCCCTGAAGATAATGGCCTAGAAGCTCATGATGGAAGAAGAGAAATAGAAAACGCCATGGAAAATAGCGGTATGGAGTTTGCAGTAATACGTTCTGTAACTTTTATGGATAATTTGTCTAGATTTTGGGCAAAGCCTTCTATAGTTAATAATAATATATTTGCGTATCCTTGTAGTGATGAATTTAAGATGTCATGGATTTGTTTAGAGGATGTTGCTTCTTTTATGGTTGCAGTATTATCAGCAAAAGATGTGAAAGCAGAAAAAATTACTGTAGGCGGTCCAGAAATATTATTGGGCTCTGAAGTTGCTGAAAAATTTACTAATGCTCTTGGAAGAGAAATAAGCTTTAAGAGTCTTGAGCCAAATACTTTTGCAAGACAAATGAGTAAACTGGTAACAGGTTCTGAAGAATATGAAAAACCATCAATTTATGATGGTATGGCCGCATTCTATAGATGGTATAATGAACAAGATCCCTCTCCTCTGGCTATAAAAATGGATGATTTATATAAGAGATTTTCTGTAACGCCAACTTATTTTGAGGACTGGATAAAAAAACATGATTGGGATAGTATTTAGTTATATCAATTAGGTAAATTTAAATGTCCAGTAAAGCCGTTGAAGATTACAGTTTTTTAGATCCTATGACTAATAGTGATCCATATGAATTATATGATGTTCTTCATAATCAATCTCCTGTTTATCAAATTCCGGAAGTTGGTATTTATGTTATTACAAAATATGATGATATAAGGATGGCTCTAAAGGATTTCGAAACCTTTAGTTCGGATGTTAGTGTTGCAACAAGAGGTGAGTTTTCTAATTTACATCAATCAATTCTAATAGATGGAGGAGGTTGGGAACATGTCCAAACCTTGCAAAGAACAGACCCGCCAAAACATCGTCGTTATAGAAAACTAGTTGATCGTGTTTTTACAAAAAAAAGAGTCGATGAATTACTGCCACACCTTGATGAAGTAGTTAATGAATTGATTGATAATTTCATTGAAAGAGGTTCATGTGATTTTAATAATGAATTTGCTATGCGCATGCCAGGTATTATTATTGCTGAGCAATTAGGTTTATCTCGTGACAATGTATCTACATTTAAAAAGTGGGCCGATTCTATGCTTGGAGCATCAAGAGCCCCTGTAGCAACTGAGGAAGAAGTTACAGAAAATGCAAAGATTGAATTAGAAGCCCAATTATTTTTATCTGAAGTTTTTGAAAGTAGAAGAAAAAATCCTAAAGAAGATCTAATGTCAGCATTGGTTCATTCTCATGGTGATGATGAAGAACCTCTAAGTATGCATGAATTACAGAATTTAATGCACCAGCTAATTACTGGTGGCTACGAAACAACTCAAAGCGCAATTAATCACGGAATGTGGTGTTTAGTAAGATTCCCTGATATTGCGGAAAAATTATATAGTGACGAAGCTTTGTTGAAACCTTTTATTGAAGAGGTTTTAAGATGGGAAAGTCCTGTACAGTTTCTTTTAAGGCGTACTACTAAAGATGCTGAAGTTTCTGGAACTATAATTCCTGAAGGATCAATGGTAATGATGGGTTATGGGCCAGCAAACCGAGATGAAGCTAAGTTTGAATGTCCACACCAATTTGAATTAGAAAGACAAGGAGTAGGAAGTCATTTAGCTTTTGGTTCAGGAGTTCACCATTGTCCAGGAGCATTACTAGGTCGGCAGGAAATGATACGCTCATTTAAATTTCTAGTTGAAAGAATGAAGAATATAAAATTAGCTAAACCATTACCTGAACCAGTTCATAATTTTAGTATGTTTTTTATGCCTATGAAGGACTTCCATATTGAATTTGAAAAGAGATAATTTTAAGAATTATCCTCTTTGATATGCTGGGTCTTGCCTACTTCTGCTTGGAGTTGGCCCAGCAGCAGTAAGTTGACCTTTCTCATTAGCTGGTTCAAATCTAAACCAATCATGAACTCCCTGACGTTTGGCAATTTTCCATTCACCATCTCGCCTTTCAAATTTATCAATATATCTCCCACCTACGAAAACATCTTCATCAATATTTGCATCATGTTCAGCTAAAAATCCCATATCAGATTCTTTACCTTTAGCTATTCTATGATAAGCAGTCCAGTATGATTCTGACCAAGCAGTATCGCCATCAACTTCAATAAGAATATTACCTATATGATGTTGTGTAAATTCCATCTCCGCAAGTATATCAAACGCAAAATTACAAAAATCCGATGAAGGTCCTTCATATTCTCCATGATGGTGTATTGAATCATCATGGAATACAGATTCTAAAAGCTCTCTATCCATTCTGTCTATCGCACGACAATATTTATAAACTATGTCAGCAATTTCAATTTTATCTGCTGCTGTTTCTAACTTCTGATTCATAAGTTCTCCTAATTGCCTAGCTATTATTGTCGAATAAATATTTATCTACATTTTCATGAAAAAATCTTATTCTATTTTCTTGTGAAGGCATATAATCTCCAATATAACCCTTTGAGCTCAGACCTTTTTGTTGGCTTTCCCAAATTGCAACATCTTCAGAGATACCATCTCCTACATCTACTTCAGTATAATGTCCTTGGAGATGCGGAATTTTTGTATTTATAGATGTCTTTTTCTTCAGCATATGAGAATAATATTCATCAACATCTTTTGGAAATAATGTTAGATACCAATAATCAAAGTAGCACTTTGTAGGGTCTGTAGGGTGAGGTGTCCCTCTTAACCACTGCATTCCATCTGGTTTTACGCTGAATGACATATTAGGAAAAATTGTATAGTGATGATGATCTGTTAATTGAGTATCGGAAAATTTACTGAAATCATAACCCTTTTCTTTATCAAGTTTCCTTTTTTGCTTTTGTAAATCACTTCTAATTTCAAGCAATCTTCCTTTATAATCATTGGCGTTCATATCCCAATATTCTATTGCAGGTGATATTGCATCTAATATTTTCTTTTCATCATCATAGACACTTTTACTTGGAATGAACCCAGGCATTAACATTCTTGCGTGCATGCTTTCATACATATCAAACTGACATGAATAATATTTTTCATCTGAAAAATATTTCAAAGCAGGATGAACATATGGAGTATGATATGACTCATTAAAATTATCTTGTACACATTTCCAATTCCAGTCCCCTTCAACTGTAACCCAATGCGTTCTTATCATCTCTGAGAGAGGATAATTTTCCAACTGATCAATTACTGGATGTAAATATTCTTTTAAAGGTTTTGAATCTGGATCCAAATTGAAAAATATAAATCCAGCCCATATCTCAGAATTAATTTCTATTAAATTTCTTTTTCCACAAGGTGATCCTTGAGGAAAGTCCTCCTCATCAGGTACCCATTCAAGATTTCCATCTAATCCAAATTTCCAAGCATGGTAAGCACAGGAGAAGCTATCTAAATTTCCTTCATCAACCTGTACCAATTTATTTCCGCGATGTTGGCATACATTATAAAAACATCTAATTTTAGAATCTTCACCTTTTGCACATAAAATTGATTCACGACCGAAATCATAAGTGAAGAAGTCACCAGGGTTTTCTAATTGTTGTTCTAGACCAGCAACTTGCCAAACTTTTGTAAAAAGTTTTTCCCATTCTAAATCCATAAACTCTTTTGAAGTATATCTGTTACCAAGTATAGGCTTATTACCCAATTTTGGTTCTGAGGCCTTTACTGTATCTGCTCCAAAGAAAGCATCAGACTTTGATAATATTTTATCCATAATAATTATTCTCCATTATCTAAAGTCATATTAAACCAATAAAATAATAAATTTAAATATAATTTCAATTATTTTGTATTATTGTAATGGTATAGGCTTATCTGACATAGAATTTAAGTAAGCTATTAAATTTGCTCTATCTTTGTCTTTTCTTAGGCCTACAAAGGACATTGCATTACCAGGAGCATATTTTTTTGGACTTTTTAACCATAAATTCATTTCTTCGATAGACCATTCACCCCCTATGCTTTTAAGAGAATCTGAATAACTAAATCCAGCTGCATTCGCTTTATTTGTCCCTAAAATGTTCCATAGATTTGGTCCAATTCTATTACCGCCACCTGAATTAAATCCATGACAAGCAATACATTTTGAAGAAACCTTTTTCCCTGATTCAATTGATGCAATAGTTAATAATTCTTCAAATGATAATTTTGGTTTTTCAGCAACAACTACTTGTGTTGAACTATTAGTATTTATTCCGGCAATTTCTGAACTTGATGTTTCTCCATATGTGGATCTTATATTTTTTAATAGATTAAGTTTTCCTTCAATAATGGGGATTTTAGTTTCAATTTCAGTCTTGTTAAGAATTGTATGATATTTACCAGCGATCAATGCATCTAGATTATTTTGAGTTATATTAATTTCCTTATCTAATTCCTGAACAGAAACAACAGATTTAAAATGTTTAACAAATCTCTTTTGCTTTTTTATTTTCTCTTTTAGATCTTCTCTACCAAGAATCGTGTGGTTATAGTTCTTTTCACTATTTGGTTTTGGTGTGGTTAAAAAATGACTTTCATCAATATAATCAATATTTGCTAATAATTCTTCAGATGAAGGTGGATTAATTGATTCGACATAAAATAATTTATTACCTGTTCTTATAATTCCAAAAACTATTAAAAGTGTTAAAACTGAAGCAAAAAGACCTTTTATTATTATGCTCGTATCTAAATTCATTTTTTTTCTATATCAAAATTTTATTTGTAGATAAATTAGACAAATTTAATAAACTACTTAATAAGTTTAAATCAAAAGAATAGCAACATGAAAAATTTAATAATTATACCGGCAAGATTAGAATCAACTCGGCTTCCTAATAAAGCTTTAGCAGATATAAATGGTGAACCAATGATCGTACATGTCTATAAAAGGGCGATTGAATCTGGTATTGCAGATGTTTTAGTGGCAGCAGGTAATGAAGAAATTAAAATTGAGATAGAGAAGATTGGCGGAAAAGCTATTTTAACTAATCCAAATCATCCATCTGGCTCAGATAGAATATGTGAAGCAATGAATCTTTTTGATCCCTCTAGGAAATATGATTTTATTATTAACCTTCAGGGAGACCTTCCTAATATAGATAAAGAGTCTTTAATAAAAATTATTAAACTTTTAGAAGAAGGCGATGCAGACATATCGACTTTAGGCGCCAAGATTGATAATGAGGATGATTTTGATAATCCTAATGTTGTTAAAGCTTATATTGAGGATTATGAAAGTAGTAATCTCGTTAAAGACTTTATTCGTCAATTAGATGGTCAGAAAAAGAATTGTTTATATCATCATATAGGCATATATGGTTATACAAGAGCGGCTTTAGAGAAATTTGTTAGTTTAAGACAAACAAAATTAGAAATTGAAAGGAAATTAGAGCAATTAAGGGTAATAGAGAATGGAATGAGTATTTCCCTTGGATTAACAAATGATTTACCAATCGGTGTTGATACTGAGTCAGATTTGAAAAATGTAAGAGAAATAATGGAAGGTAAAATTGAGAAATAAAATAGCATACCAAGGAGAACCAGGAGCTAACTCACATATTGCTTGCAATCTTTATGATGATGAAGTTGAAGCAGTTGCATTAAAGACATTTGATCATGTCTTTTCTTCTTTGAAGAATGGTGATGTTAATTTAGCTATGATACCAATAGAAAATTCTATTGCTGGAAGAGTTTCTGATATTCATAGGTTAATGCCTACTTCTGATGTACATATTATCGGGGAGAGTTTTCTAAAAATACAACATTGTCTTATGTCGCTTAAAGATTCTTCTATTGAAGATATTAAATATGTTAGAAGTCATGAAATGGCGTTAAGCCAATGTAGAGAATCAATTGCTACATTAGGATTAGAACCTGTTGTAAGTGCTGATACCGCAGGATCAGCTAGGGAAGTTTCAGAATTAGGAGATAAATCTACTGCGGCAATAGCATCTCCTTTAGCTTCAGAGATTTACAATCTTAAAATACTAAAAAAAGAGATGGAGGATGCTGGCCATAATACAACTCGTTTCTTAATTTTAAGCAAAGATCAAGTTATTCCAAATAATAATGAAGATAATTATATTACTACTCTAGTATTTAAAATTAAAAATGTTCCCTCTGCCCTTTATAAGGCCTTAGGGGGTTTTGCAACTAATGGCGTTAATATGCTTAAACTAGAAAGTTATCAGTTAGATGGAAATTTTAAATCAACCCAGTTTTATACAGATTTAGAAGGGCATTCTGAATCTGAACCTATAAAAAATGCTATTGATGAGCTACAATATTATTCTGAGGAAATTAAAATATTGGGTGTTTATCCTTCTTCAAGAAAGTAATCCAATCTTCATAGGTGTGTAAGTTATTAATTTACTGTGTGTAATATGTGTTAACTGAAATTAATATTAAATATACATTAATTTAGGTATTTATGATTAAATTATCAGATTAAAAATAATAATTTTATCGCTGGAGGAAAATTATGGATACTGGAAATACAGCTTGGATATTAACATCAACCGCTTTAGTTCTTTTTATGACACTGCCAGGTTTGGCTTTATTTTATGGCGGATTAGTACGCAAAAAAAATGTATTATCCGTTCTAATGCAATGCATAGCGATTGCTTGCTTAATGTCAGTTCTTTGGCTTGTCTTAGGTTATAGTTTAGCTTTTGGTGATGGTAATCAGTGGATAGGAGATGCATCTAAAGCATTTTTATCAGGAGTTGGAAGGGAAACACTTTCTGGAGATATTCCTGAGACAGTATTTTTTGCTTTCCAAATGACCTTCGCAGTCATTACTCCAGCTTTAATAGTTGGAGCATATGTTGAAAGAATAAAATTTGGTGCAGTTCTTCTATTTAGTGCTCTTTGGCTTTTAATAGTTTATGCGCCGGTGACTCATTGGATATGGGCAGGAAATGGATGGCTGTTTGAGGCTGGTCTTTTAGATTTTGCTGGAGGTCTTGTTGTGCATTTGACAGCAGGTTCATCAGCTCTTGTTCTGGCGGCAATGTTGGGGCCTCGCTCTAATTTTCCACTTCAAGTTGACCCACCTCATAATCCTGCAATGGTTATGATTGGAGCTTCAATGCTTTGGGTAGGTTGGTTTGGTTTTAATGCTGGAAGTGCTCTGGCTGCTGATGGTAATGCTGGTATGGCAATGGTTGTTACTCATATTTCTGCAGCAACAGCTTCATTAGTTTGGATGATGATAGATTGGATAAAATTTGGAAAACCGACATTGATAGGCTTAGTGACTGGAACTATTGCAGGCTTAGCTTCTATAACTCCTGCATCTGGTTCTGTAGGTCCTCTGGGTGCTTTAATTATTGGTGCGTCTGCCGGTGTTATTTGTTACTTCATCGTGAATGTTGTTAAAAACAATCTAAAAATTGATGATTCTCTTGATGTTTTTGCCGTTCATGGAGTTGGAGGAGTATTAGGTATAATCTTGGTAGCTTTTTTAGTTAATCCTAGTTTTGGTGGAGCTGGATATGCAGATGGTATGAATGCTATTTCGCAGTTATTTGTACAATTAAAAGGAGTATTAGCAGTTCTTACTCTTTCAGTTATAGGTACAATCATTATAACCTACTTTGTGAAATTAACTGTGGGCTTAAGAGTAGATGAGTCCTCGGAGATAGAAGGTCTCGATATCTCATCTCATGGTGAAACAAACGGATAGTAATTTTATTAATCTAATTGATTGATCCAGTCTTCTATTATTGGAATTGCTTCGTCATGTTTAAGATTTCTACTTAATTCTGGCATCATAACGCCTGGATCAATTGAATCCATTCTATATAGAAGGATAGACTCTTCAGCTTTTCCTGGATTTATAATGTATTTTAGACCTCCGCTACCTCTACCAGCCGCAACAGGTGTTTTCAATATACCTAAAGTGACTGGGTCTTTTTCTTTTAAGTCTAGATAAAAACCAGAATTACTGGCTGAACCACCAACCCTATGGCAATGAGCACAGTTAGCATCTAAGTATGATCTAGCTCTATCATTGATATGATAATTTTCGTTGTCCCAAATAGCTGGGTTGGAATTGAGATTATTTGGGATATTTTTGAGTAATCCTTTATTTTCCCAGTATTTAATTTGATTAAATTTACCTTCTGAATAATCAAAAATAACATTCATATTTCTTCCTTTTGGTCCTATTGGTTTGATTTTATCATTAACTTCATGACAAGTTTTGCACTGATTAACATTTGGCGCTCTATACCTTAAGCTTCTTTCTAACCCAACTTTATTAACCCATGATAAATTAAATGTATGCCCAGTATATTTAATTTTAGCATCTTCATTTTTTTTATCCCAAATATAACTTAGAGGCACCCATCCATTTTCTTTTTTAATTAAAAGTCTTGTTTCTAATAATTTAAATCCTTTTTCTAAATATCTTTCGTCAATAGGATATGCAAAAGTTTTTATAATTGTTGACCCAACTGGAAAATCAAAAACGGTATCAAAATTATAATTTGCAAATTTATTATTTGGAAAGTGAACAAACCTAAATTTATATGAATAATCTGAAAATAGTGGGTTAGCTATCCTATAGGGAATTGTATCTTTGGATGGAATTTGATTTTTTAAATCATCAAAAAATTTATATTCTGAAAGTTTTTTGTAGGGATCCGCAAAAGAAGGGGAAGAAACAAAAATTAAAACGCTGATAAATAAAAAAATATATTTTAATTTTTTTGCCATGTAGTTTCAAACTCTACTCTATCTAAAGTAATGCCTTTGCCAGTATAGTCTTCATAATCATTTTTTGTTTTATGAAGCCAAGGTATTAAGGCATAAGTCATTAAATTGAGATTTATCATATCTGTTGATCCTGCTTCACTATTATTTGGGCCTAATATTAATCTTTGTTGTTTTTTAAAGCCTATCCATTCAGTAATAGTGGTTACTCCATCCCAAATAATCTCAGGAGCCTTTTCTTCGGTAAATGTTGATATAGGTTCAGCTCTAACTTCATCAACATTAAATCCATTATTGTTTAATGTATTATTATTAATAAATATTCTGTTTGGAAGTGGATTATAATTATCGTCTTCATAGTCTTCTAAATAACTAACAACCAAAATCCCTGCAGTAGCATTTCCTGAAATTAAATTATCTTCAACTTTTACTTTATCATTAGCCATAATCATTATTCCTGTTCCATTGGGAGTCTTTCCAACAATATTTCCTTCTGGAGCAAAATTTGCAGTATCATTATTTATAACTTTATTATTTTTTACTAAAATATCGTGACCACCTTGTTGGGGAAGATTAGGTAGGTCAAAAACTAGAATTCCACCTGTATTATGATGAGAAATATTACCTATAACCTCAGCATAATAACTATTTTCAATTTCAATCCCTGCTACATTATATTTAGCTTCACTATTTAAAACTTTTATTCTTTCTGATTGTCCAACATATATACCAGCATCAGATGCGCCTATTGCTATGCAGCCATCTATCAATACATCTTTGCTTTCTACCGGATATATTCCATAGGCACCATTTGTTGATTTTGGCCCTCCAGTCCATTCAGTCCTTACTCTAATGAACCTAATACCTTTTGCTTTCTTGACTACAATTGCATCTCCGATTGTATCTTCAACTGCAAAATCTCTTAAGGTAACACCATTGCTAGTAACTAATAATCCCTCAGCTCCAGATTTCTGATTTTTAAAAGACAGTATAGTCTTATTATGCCCATCACCAGAAATGATCACATTATCAACATCCAAAGATAAACCGTCTTCAAGATTATAAAGTCCTTCAGTTAAATAAATCTCTTCATATGGTTCAGCTAATATAAGAGCTTCTTGTATTTGGTCATAAGCATTTTCGCTGGGATTAATTTCTATTTTGGAAAATGCTATTTC
>Ga0206679_10002253_pt1 | contig 15319 bp, 12 predicted proteins | sample M110012015metaG_FD_155464 | JGI IMG/M metagenome (GOLD analysis project Ga0206679, IMG submission 155464) | Ammonia-oxidizing marine archaeal communities from Monterey Bay, California, United States - M1 100m 12015 | ecosystem: Environmental > Aquatic > Marine > Intertidal zone | place: USA... | reverse complement strand
AAACCTGTTATCTGAAATTGCCTGGTATACGAGATCGGCCACTTCGGATGGTTGTTTAGCATTAGTGCTTATCCACTCCATGAAAGCTTCTCTTTGAAGAAGTTCTTCATCAGTTAAGTCATCTTCTGCTACCCCCATGTATTCAGGCCTTCCACGAGAAAAATTGTTAATTAGATTTTCTGGACGATTTCTTTCCGAATTCCAAATATTTGTTGAAACAAATCCCGGGCAAAGACAACTGACACCTACCGCAGAATTTTCAGTTAACAACTCTTGACGTAGTGTCTCCGCCATAGACACAACTGCAAATTTTGTTGCGCTGTAAGGGCCAAGGTTTGGAACAGAGACATGGCCAGCAATAGAGGCGGTTACAACTATGTGACCCTCGTTCATTTCTTTTATGGCTGGAAGAAAGGTATTTAACCCATTTATAACTCCCCATAAATTTACTCCTAGAACCCATTGCCAGTCGCTTATCGTTGCTTCTGACAATGAAGAACCAAATCCAACTCCGGCATTAAGACAAACCACTTTAGGGCTGCCGAAGACTTCTACAATCTGATTTTTCATATCCGTTACAGAATTCAAATCACTTACATCACAGTGAATGCCCATTGCTTGATAACCAAGCCCTTTCAGTTCAGTCACTGCTTCTTCCAGAACCGGAACTTCAATATCAGCTAGAACTACTTTCATTCCCGCTTCAGCTAGACGTTTTCCTATCGATAAACCTATTCCGGAAGCACCACCAGTTATAAGTGCGGTTTCTTCATTTAGCTCTTTCATACCTTTTCCTTCTCCTTTTCATCTTCAAACCCTAGTAGTGCCTGTTCAATAACTTCAGTTAGGGCTGGATGTACATAAAGTTGGTTGTGTGCCAATTCGTCAACTGTCATAGAGATACTCATAGCAGTGACTAATTGTTGAATAAGAGTAGAGGCCTGATAGCCAATGATATGAGCGCCGAGTAGAAGTCGAGTGGCGGGATCAATTAACAGTTTCACAAAACCCTGTTCATCTTCCATAGCCCAGCCGAATGCGGTATCGGAATAATCTCTAATGGATTTCAAATAGGGGACTTCATCGTTCAAAAGGTCATCTTCAGTAAAACCTACAGTAGCGATTTGTGGGTTTCCGAAGACTGCTTTAGGAGTCACAGAGCGATCAATTTTGACCAAATTTTCCGGATTTAACAAGTTGTGGGAAATTATCCTCGCTTCGGCATTAGCAGTGTGCTTTAGTTGAAGAGGATTTGTGACATCACCTAAAGCCCAAACCCCAGGAGCGGAAGTGCGTAGGTATTCATCGGTTATGACATAACCGGCTTCGTCACAGTCAATTCGACCTTTTTCAGGTTCTAAAAAAACGGTGTTAGGGTAGCGGCCAGTTGCTATTAAAAGTTCATCAGCCTCAATTTCAGTTCCTTTTTTCAAATCAATGAGAAACTTTCCTGTGTGCGAAATTTGCTCTATTTCCTCAGAAAAGTAAATGGTGAACCTATTTTTGTAGATTTTTGTGATTCGTTCACGTATAGAAGGGTCAGCTTCACGTAGAAGTTCCTCACCTCGTAGAATCATTGTCACTTCAGAGCCAAAAGATCCAAAAATGTGCGCCATTTCGATTGCGATAAAACCGCCACCTACAATGACAATATGATCAGGTAATGAAGAGATTCTCATTATGGAGTCAGAAGTATGAAAGGGTGTTTCGTCTAATCCTGATAATTGTGGGATAACAGGATTGGCACCCGCCGCTATGACAATCTGATCAGCTGAAACTACTTCTTTGCCAACAGTGACAGTATTTTCGGATATGAATGCAGCTTTATCTCTATAAACGGTCACATTTTCAAGACTTTCACGATAATTTAGACCTGCTTCGGCGATCGGATCTATCCTTCCAAAAATTCGCCTTTGAATTCCCTCCCAGTCAACACCGGAGAATGAAGAGTTGACACCTAGTTTATTTGCGGTTTGAGCGTTAAGTGAAAGATCTGCAGCGTAAACGAGCATTTTTGACGGGATGCATCCACGATTCATGCATGTTCCACCAAATTCAGCTGGCTCTGCTATTGCTATATCAAGGTGGTCGTGTTCAGGTTCGATAATAGTATTGCCTGATCCTGCTCCAATTATTAACAGATCGTGATGAGGCATATTTTAATTTGAAGCCAAAAGGGAACCTAGGGAACGTAAAGTCTGAGTTCCTGCTCCCAACGACGTTGTGATGTGCTTATTCCAGAGTGTGTAACGGTAGAGAGGGTAATCTTTTGAAACTCCCATTCCACCATGGCAATGCTGTGTAGCGTGTGCGATTTCTGTGGCGCGCTCTGAAGCCCACCATTTTGCGATTAAAACGTCCTCGAGGGCATCGAGGTCTACACTAAGGCGCCATGCGGCCGAAAATGTCGTCAGCCTTATGCCGCCGACATTTATGAATTGGTCTGCCAAACGTTGAGTTACGGCTTGAAAAGTTGCAAGTGGTCGTCCGAATTGTTCTCTTTCGCTTGTATAGGAGGCGGTCATTTTCAGTGCTGTTTCAGTTACTCCTAACTGCAGAGCACAAAGACTTACGAGCAAAATCTGGAAGAGCCAAGTAACACCTTCCTTGTCACTGAGTTTTTCAGCCGGTGTCTCATTGAACGACAATTCCCAGAGTGGTTCTCCTCGAGTTGAGTCGCTTGACTGCATAGTGATATTCGGATCTTTAAGATCCACGATGCAAATCGCAGGTTCGTTACCAGCCATTACAGTTACTAGAGCTGAGTCTGCAAGATCTGCATATTCGACCACAATCTTCTTGCCGTTTATAACTCCGTTTTCATAAGAGGTGCATGGTTCCATAAATTGGTCATTTAATAACTCTTGTGCTGCAAAAGTTAATAGTTTTGATCCGTTCACAACTTCAGGTAGTAAAGAACTTCTCTGATCGTCGGTGCCGAATTTGTCCACTGTCATTGCAGAAACCAAAGTTGGAAGCAGGGGAATAGGGGCTACATGTTGTCCTTGTGTACGAAGTAGACACATAAGTGCAATGATGTCCAAGCCAGCACCTCCGACGTCTTCTTTAAGTGTTGCTCCTGTTAATCCAGATGAAACAAATTTTTTCCAGAGCTCTCTATCAAACCACTCTTGAGATTCTTCGATTTTTTTTAAAACTTCTATATCTAGATGGTCGTCAAGAATACGCGTAGCCAATTCTGTGATTTCATTATGTTCTTCAGTGAGATCAAAGTTCATTGTTCAAATCTCATCTCCGTCTTTTTTCTCTTGGTAAACCCATTCCGGCCATTCCAATTATGTCTCTTTGTATTTCGTTAGTTCCGCCACCAAAAGTTAGAACCCAAACAGAGCGGTATCCGTTTTCTATTTGTGACGCGAGATCTGATCCGGAGTCACCTTCTATCAAGTGACCGGTAGCTCCAATAACTTCAGTTAGTTGTGTGTAAATACGGTGCATGGATTCCGAGCCGTGAACTTTTATCACTGATGCATCTGCAGGGCCCATTTTCCCGTTGGTATTTGCATAGGCAACCTCCCAGTTGAGAAGATCGAGGTATCGTACGAGAGAACGGCATTCAGCGAGTTTCATCTGAACCCATTCCTGCTCAATAACTCTTCTTCCGTCTGGTAGTAAATTTTCACTAGCCCAGTCGATTGCGTCTCTTACAAGTCGTACCATTCGACCGGCTGCAAAAAGCGAGACTCTTTCATGGTTTAGTTGACTGGTGATCAAATTCCAGCCTCCGTTGATTTCCCCGATTCGCATACTGTCAGAAACTCTGACGTTGTCATAGAAAGTTGCTGTCGTATCTGTGGCGCCGAAAGTTTCAAAAGGTTGTATGGAAAAACCAGGATCTTTTGTGTCAACTAAGAAAAGAGTGATTCCCTTATGGCCTGGAGCTTCAGTGTCGGTTCGAGCGGCGAGCCAAATGTAGTCTGCGTTGTAAGCAAGACTTGTATAGAGTTTTTGACCATTAATAATCCAGTCATCCCCATCTCTGACCGCTCGTGTTTTTAGGGAAGCAAGATCGGTTCCGGCTTCTGGTTCGGAGTAACCAATTGAAAAATGAACCTCTCCAGCTAAAACTTTTTTAAGGAAGAAATCTTTCTGTTCTTGAGTTCCGAATTCTCTAATAGTTGGGCCCACTGTGTTGGTTGTTAGGAAAGGTATTGGACACCATGCTGCTTGAGACTCGTTGAAAAATATGTATTGCTCGATAGGTGTGAACCCTTTTCCACCATGTTCGACTGGCCAGCCAACGCCAAGCCAACCGTCTTGTCCTATTTTTTTGATTAGATCCTTGTAAGGTTTATTTTCCGCAAAGTCAGCACTTTTTACTTCAGCTCTGATTTCCGGGGTCATCAGGTCGCTGAAATAAGATTCCAGTTCTTTGCGAAGTGATTCTTGTTCTTCAGTTAAATCGATAAACATTTAAACCTTTCAAACTAAATGCCGGTATGTGTGCAACGAAAAGCTAATTTCGCGGAACAGAATCCCAGGAAGCACCCTTATAGGGATCCGGTTCTTTAGGTAAAGCAAGAACTCTTTCGCCAATTATATTACGTTGCACTTCATCTGTCCCACCTGCAATACTCACGCCAGATGCTGCCAAACACCCAACAGCCCATTTCTCGGCTTCTTCATCTCCGATTTCCCAAGCCTGCCCGCTGGTACCGATGATTTCCATCGATACATCGCGGAAAAGTCGAGCTAATAATGAACCATTGAGTTTTGCGATTGACCCTTCAGGACCGGGTACACGTCCAGCAGTCACGGAGTCACGTACCCGTTGTCCGATAAATCGGCGAATTTTTTCTCGAATCCAGAGGTCGGAGAGTATCTGTCTGATATGAGGGTCAGTGTTCTTATCCAAAGTTTTCGCTAATTCTATGAGTGTCGGACTGCGATCCGCCGTTAAGGATCCTCCACCGGCTCCTATGGAGACACGTTCAAACATCAGCATTGAAACTGCGAGGTTCCAACCCTGGTTAAGGTCACCGAGTAATCGACTTGAAGGAATTCTGGTTTCATTGAAAAATACTTCGTTGAAACCACTTCCGCCTGAGATTTGTTTCAACGGTTTCACTTCTACGCTTGGGTCACTGAAATCAATTATGAACATTGAAAGCCCTTTATGTTTCGGAAGGGACGGGTCGGTTCTGGCTATGACCATTCCTAAATCCGCGTAGTGTGCTCCTGATGTCCAAACCTTTTGTCCGGAAATAACCCACTCATCACCATCTCTATTCGCACGTGTTGACAAACTCGCAACATCTGATCCTGCACCTGGTTCAGAAAATAATTGGCACCATATTTTCTCCCCTGAAATACATTCTTTCATGAAAGTCTTCTTTTGTTCATCTGTTCCGTATTGATCCAGCATTGGTAGACACATTCCGTGCGAGATGTACAGGGGGCCATTAGGAAGGCGCCAGTCTCTTGCGATTTCATCAAAAAGTTCCTGATGTTTCTTAGTTAGTCCGGCTCCTCCATATTCTTTGGAATATGACAAAGCTGCTAATCCAGCTTTAAATAGTTCTTTTTGAAAATTTCTACATTCCTTTACGCGTTCAGGGTCATCTTCCAAACTAGATTCGGATTCATTGACGCGTTCACAGTTGCCTGCTAGAAAGTCCAGTACTGCGGTTCGGAAAGATTTTTCCTCCTGGATGGGGGAGTCGAGAATTTGGTTATTTTCTTGCATTGAACGAAAGTACTTGCACTTATCCCCCGAGTGCAATTACTGAGAGAAAATTCCTGAAAGTGTGTTCTATGAGGTTGGAATTTCACCGATCCAAAGGGACCTGGTTAGTTCAGACAACATTGATTTTAGATCTTCGGATGGCAAAAAGTTGCGATTAGCTTCCCCTATCTTGTGAGCACCCCAAGAGTTGAATCTCCCTAATCCGACTGGTCCTATATGAATACCAGAAGGATTACCTCCGAGGAAGAACTCTCTGTTGATGAGACTTAGTGTGGAGTGGGTGTTCTCACTTTCATATTCGGATGGTAGACGCAAAGCATTTTCGAATTGTTTGATGATGGCTGGTCTATCTGGTTTCCAATAAAGATCTTGGAATTCGTTTGGTAGTTTTATGACATTGGTAAGTAGACATCGTCGAGCTTGGAGAAGTGAGAAGAAATCGTCCACCTCTGCACCTATACACAAAGCGTCATTTCGGGCATCAAATCCTGTTCCAGCTACTTCTTTTAATACCCCACTTCCACTTCCACTTCCAGGAGCGAAAATAACATCAGCCCCTTTGTCGAGAGCGTTGAGCGCCGCTGTTATTCCCCAGTCGACGTCGGGTTTCCCACCATTACCGGGATGAGAAATTGAAACAACATCAATGTTGGGATCGACGTGGGTGACACCATTGGTAAAACCATCGCCGTAGGCAACAGATGAAGGTTCTGTTTCTGAATCTAGTATCACGGCAACGATCTTGGTCACAGTTGCTGATGCCGCGAGTGCTCCGGCGAGAAATCCTGCATGATCTTCAGGAAAAAGCAGGGAGGTCAAGTTCGGAGAGTATTTTTCGTATTGTTGGTCAATCCCGATGAAGTTGACATCAGGGTATTGAAGAGCGCTGATTTCTGTTTCTTTACTTATTTCGGCTCCGATGGTGACAATTAAGTCACAGCCTGCATCACTGAAGTTTTTAATTGATGTCTTATAGTCACTATTATTTTCTTCGGAAGAAACGAACGCGGTGGTGGATCCAGTTATTTCTGGAATGAGAGATCTGGGGAACTCTCTACGTTGTCGTTCAAGTGACATCCAAGTCGTGTAATTTAACCACTCATATTTACGACCTTCAGGGGCTTTTATGAGACACATGTCCCAAGTGGAATCTGAGGTCCAGTTTTGCTCGGAAGAAAACACCGGTTCAGTATTCACATCTGAAGAAGTATTTCCGGATGTTACGACGGTAGTGGTTGTTGTAGTGCTGGTTGAGGAGATTAGATTGGCTTTATTTCCACAGGCAGAAATCATCAACAGCAACACCATAAGAACCGCGTGGCGTTTTACTTTCGTTTTATCAAAATAGCCTGTTAATGTTTTTTTTGTCAAGGAGCTACCGACCCGCGATCCTCTAAACCCATAGGAGCAAAGGGGCCGAAAAACCCATGTTCATAAAGGCCATATCCGACATTTCCATTGTAAGAAAATCGTCCTACATGGTCAACGATTCCATATTGGGCTAGCGGTCTTATTTCATCGACATCGAGAACTAAACCCTGAACGATGTTTCGCCCCTGATACATACCATGTCTCCAATCAGAATCTATTCCATAACCGGTACCTATCGAAACCCAATTAGGCAGAAGGGACTCACATTCGATCTCAAAAGAAGATCCAGATGTTTCATTAAAAGAGATTGTCGACTTTTTAAGTGCTCTTGTTCCGGAGATCATTTCATGAGTCCACTCTGGTCGCCCCAGCCATTCGGAGTCACTGCCATCATTCCAAATTCTCACTGCTTCTTCCAAAAGTCGGGTTCCATCTTCTTGTTCATGGCACATGTAGAGAATTGAATGATCATCGAATTGCATTGGAAAGTAATTCCACATCCCACTCATGACATTGGTGCCTTGACGAATACCGTCACCTTCTGGCTCACCTACAGGTCTAATACCCCAAGAACGATCTCGTGCTCCCCACCAGCTTTCAGGTGAAACTTCATAAGTTTCACCTGAAACGGTAATTTCACCGGACCATTTTCCATTTTGTGCAAAACGTTGTGTGTCAAATACAACTCGCCCTTTACTTCTTATGTACTGATGTGGTTCTACATGAGCTGCCATGGAAGCTTCCCACGTCACGTCCATACTTACAGTGTGTTCAGTGGGTTCGCAAACAACACGCAGTTTTTGAAGAGGCTCTATGACTTCGATGGATATAGGTCCTACTTTTATTTCAGAACGATCAACTAGTTCTGTTGAAGATCGCACAATGTGCTGTTTGTCTTTATGTCTGACATCTATAAATGCATCCGTCACACCCAGATTGGGGTATTGTCCAAGTCCAAAAATAGCGAATAGCTCGTCAGAACATGAATGAAGATTGAAATAGTAACGGTCATAGAAATTTCTATCGCTTGTAGCAGGATGTGCAATGAATTGAGACGATTGATGAACTGGGTAGTCATCCCAGGAAGTGACTGTCATAAATCCTCCATTTAATGTTAAATCTGACGATAGGCAAAGATGTTAATTATCATCAATTCGGCATCTTACATATTTCAATGGAAAAATAATATAAGAGGTACAGAATGTTTAACAAGAAAGGGAGCTATGGGAATATTGGAGGGAAAAATAACTGTAGTAACCGGAGCTGCGAGTGGTATTGGCCGTTCAACGGCAGAAGCTTTCGCAAAAGAGGGAGTGTCACACATCGCTCTCATTGATGTGGATGAACAGGGAATCTTGTTGACTTCTGAAATTGTTAAAAATTTGAAAACTGGATTCTCCACTCATTGTGTAGATGTAAGTGAAGAGAATTTAGTTGCATCAACATTGAGCGAAATTGTCTCCGAGCATGGACGTTTAGACGTTGCTTTCAATAATGCAGGTATTAATCACCCGAGTAGCAAGTTTCATGAACTTGAAATAGAGAACTGGTCTGAGATGATTAAAACAAATTTAACTTCAGTTTTTATCTGTATGAAACATGAAATAATACACATGCTCGAATCCGGTTCCGGAGGAGTGATAGTAAATACTTCTTCTGGGGCTGGGATAGTGCCTGCACCGGGTCAAGCTCATTACACAGCGGCTAAACATGGTGTAGTTGGATTGACTAAATCAGCTGCGGCTGAATATGGAAAGTTGGGAATTCGTTGTAATGCAGTTCTTCCAGGTTTAGTAGACACTCCGATGATCAGAGATGCAAGCGGGGAACTCACGGATCGCGCTAAGAGAACTCTTGAGAGGATTTCTCCAACTGGTGAACTTATAAAACCTGAACAGATAGCTGAAACTGTGACGTGGCTTTCTTCTGAAGGTTCAGCAAAAATAAATGGACAATCAGTTGTAATTGATGGCGGTGGAATAATGCGATGAATTTCGCATCTACAATGAGTAACAGCGAAGACAGTTGAGAGGGTAATGACAGAAGAAAATTATTTTGACGTCATAGTTGTTGGGGCTGGTATTTCTGGTATTGGATCTGCTTACCGCCTTCAGAAGGAGTGCCCTGATCGTTCCTTCGCGATACTTGAAGGAAGACCAAATTTGGGTGGAACCTGGGATTTATTTCGATATCCAGGAATCCGTTCAGACAGTGATATGCATACTTTGGGTTTCAGTTTCAAACCATGGAAGGAAGCAAAATCCATTGCTGATGGGCCAGCTATTCTTGAGTATCTTGAAGAAACTGTTGATGAATTTGCTATTAAAGAAAAAATCAAATTTAACCTTCATGTCTCTACCGCAGAGTGGTCAAATCAAAAAAACCAATGGACTTTAAAAGTATCTAATAACGCAACAGGGGAGACTGTCGTATACACATGCAACTTTCTTTTGATGTGTTCCGGTTATTACAGTTATAAATCTGGATACACACCTTCTTTTGAAGGAGTGGAATCGTATTCTGGACAAATAGTGCATCCACAAGAATGGCCGGAAGATATTGATTATGACGGTAAGAAGATTGTCGTTATAGGCTCTGGAGCAACAGCGGTAACACTTGTCCCTGCAATGGCCGACGCTGCCGAACATGTTGTAATGCTTCAAAGGTCACCCACTTATGTTGTAGCCCGTCCCGACCATGACGCTTTCGCTCGTCTATTGAGAAAAATACTGCCAGAGAAAGTTGCATACTATTTGACTAGAAAGAAAAATATTTTCGGCCAGAATTACATTTACAAATTAACCAGAAAGGATCCTGAAAAAGTTAAAGAGAAATTACTTTCAGGTGTCCGAATGGCTTTAGGTCCCGATTACGACGTCGAACGTCATTTCACACCCTCTTATAACCCTTGGGATGAAAGGCTGTGTTTAATCCCAAACGGAGACTTATTCAAATCGATTCGCAAAGGGAAAGTTTCAGTGAGTACTGAAGCCATCGACTGCTTTACCTCAGAAGGAATCTTGTTGAAAACAGGTGAAGAATTGAAAGCTGACATTATTGTTACCGCAACAGGTTTGAATCTTGTAACTTTGGGCGAAGTGGAATTCAGAATAGATGGCGCCCCTGTCGATTTCTCAGAGACCTGGACATATAAAGGCCTTGCATACTCAGACGTGCCTAATTTGATTTCTACTTTTGGCTACATAAATGCTTCTTGGACTTTAAGGGCGGACATCAATAGTTCTTACGCGTGCCGGATTTTGAACCACATGAAAAAAACTGGAACTAAAAAAGTGACTCCGAGGCTCAGAGAAAGTGACATGGACATGCCTCAAAGAAACTGGATAGAAGGGTTCTCGTCCGGGTATATGAAAAGATCTATGTCGGAAATGCCAAAGCAAGGTGACCGTGAGCCTTGGTTAAATACCCAGGATTTTTACAAAGACAAAAAAATGCTCTCGCGTAGCACTTCACTTGAAGACGGAGTCATGGAATTTGTGTAAGTGAAAGATGAGCAGAGTTGCAAATGAATAAGATTCCAATAGTGCTCATATCGGGAGATGACGAAGTGTTGATTTCCAGATCATTGAGCGCACATTTAGAAAAAGCTTTAGGTGGTGAAGACAGAAGCCTTGCTTTGGAGGAATTAACTGAGGAAAATTATCGGTTCTCGGAACAGTTTCACATAGGTAAGTTGGTTGACTCTGCACAAACTGCCCCTTTTTTGACTCAAAGCAGAGTTGTAGTGGGACGTCACATTGGTCGTTTCAGTAAAAAGGAGGATCTTGCGCCTTTAGTCGAATATTTGAATTCTCCTTTAGAAACTACCTCTTTGATACTCGTCTGGGAGAAAGGAAACAGTCCGCAACAGCAGAGATTGTCGCCTATTCCCAAAAGTTTGCTTGAAGCGATTGAGAATTCCGGAGGGATTCTCGAGAAGTTAACTACAGGAAGAGGAAAACAGGCGGATAAATGGTTGTCAGAATCATTAGACAAGGCATCTGTTGAAATTACTCGAGAGGCACGTAAACGTATAGCAGACCATTTTGGAGAAGACCGTACGAAAGTTTTTGCACTTTTAGAAGTTTTAGCTTCCGTCTATGAAAGCGGTGAAACATTAGAACTTAAAGATGTGGAGCCTTACCTTGGAGATGCCGGGTCAGTCATGCCATGGGATCTAACCGATTCTATCGACTCCGGCAAAATCCCTGAAGCGTTGGAAAGACTCAAAAGGATGCTCAGGGCAGATGGTCGACATCCACTAGGAGTATTAGCCCTGCTCCACTCTCATTACGAAAAAATGTTACGTCTTGAAGGTTCAGGTCTGAAAGATGAAAAAACAGCAGCAGAACTGCTTTCAATTAGTGCGTACCCGGCAAAAAAGATTCTTTCCACATCTCAAAGGTTAGGGAAGAAGAACATTTTCAGTGCTATAGGACTTATAGCAGAGGCAGATCTTGATTTAAAAGGGAAGAAAGGTTGGCCACCCGAATTAGTTGTAGAGGTGCTTGTTGCTCGATTAGCGGCAATGAGATAATCGGTTAACCGTTGTTGTTTAAATTTTTCTGAAGTCTAGATTTCTCGCGTGATGCTTTATTTGCATGAACAATGCCTTTAGCGACAGCTCTATCAATCTTTTTGATTGCAGCGGCAGTATCTTCAGCAGTACCCGTATCTTGAGCTGTTTTCACAAGTGTACGCATTTCTGAACGAACAGACCGGTTTCTTAAACGTCGTACTTCATTCTGACGGTTACGTTTTATTGCACTCTTAATATTTGCCACGGGTAAATACAACCTTTTCTTTTAGCAACCATCAATCTTAGCGTGTGGAGAGAGATACTGGACAGCATAAGAAAGCAAAGAATCCAATTTAATTCATGTAATTAAGCTCACGAGAATGTACGGTCGGCAGAGATGACTAATAAAAAGATGTGTAATACATCGATCATTGCTCACATAGATCATGGTAAGTCGACACTGGCTGACCGCATGCTAGAACTTTGTGGAGCTGTGGACGAAAGAAACATGCGCGCCCAATATCTCGATTCTATGGACCTGGAGCGTGAGCGAGGAATAACTATAAAGCTACAAAGCGTTCGACTCGACTGGAAAGACTCGGTAATTAACCTTATAGACACACCCGGCCACGTTGATTTCGGCTATGAAGTAAGCCGGTCATTAGCTGCATGTGAAGGAGTGATATTAGTAGTCGACGCGGCGCAAGGAATAGAAGCACAAACTCTTGCCAACTGTTACCAGGCGCTCGAACATGACCTGGAAATCGTGGCCGTGTTGAACAAGATAGATTTACCAGCCGCAGAACCTGACCGGTACGCGGAAGAAATAGAAAAAGCCCTAGGTATACCAACCGATGAAATTTTTCGAATTAGTGCAAAAACTGGTGAAGGGGTTCCGGAACTTCTTGACGTAGTTGTTGAAAAAACACCTTCACCCGAAGCCAACGAAGACCTGCCACTTCAGGCGCTTGTCTTTGACAGTCATTTTGACCAGTATCGAGGCGTCGTTTCTTCGGTTCGGATAATGCAAGGTCGTTTGGATGTCGGAATGTCTATTAAATTCATGCAGGCTGGAACGAATCACCAACTTGATGAAGTCGGAGTCTGGCGTCCCGAGATGACACCAGTTAAAAGTCTCGGACCAGGCGAAGTGGGTTATGTCCTTGCTGGAATCAAAGATGTTGGGGAAGCTCGATCAGGTGAAACGATAACAACTACGAATGGTGGGAGTCAGTCAGCATTATCCGGATATCAAGAACCAAAACCAATGGTTTTTAGCGGTCTGTATCCGATAGACGGAGATGATTTCGGAGATTTGAGAGATGCTTTGGAAAAGCTCAGACTTAACGACTCAAGTTTCACTTTTGAACCTGACACTTCATCTGCTCTCGGTTTCGGCTTCAGGTGCGGTTTTTTAGGTTTATTACACATGGAAATAGTTCGAGAACGTCTTGAAAGGGAATTTGATCTTAATTTAATTACAACGGCGCCTTCAGTTAAATACCGTGTGATTCATGCGAGTGGAAAAGTGGAAGAAATCGATAATCCGTGCGACCTTCCATCAGCGGGAGAGATCTCGGCGATAGAAGAACCATGGTTGTCTACAACTTTGATATCTCCAGCGGAATACACAGGAACGCTAATGGAACTTTGCCAAGGACGGCGGGGTGAACTGGACAAGCTGTCATACTTATCCCCTGAACGTATAGAACTGAAATATCAACTTCCTTTAGCGGAGGTAGTTCTCAATTTCTTCGATCAATTGAAAAGCAGAACTCAGGGTTACGCAAGTCTTGATTATGAGCCGGCTGGTTATATGAAATCTGACCTTGTGAGAGTAGACATCTTGTTGCAAGGAGAATCTGTTGATGCTTTTAGCGCAGTTGTACACCGTGACGCTTCTTATGAATATGGTCGAAAAATGGCAGAAAGGTTGAAAGAATTGATCCCTCGTCAACAATTTGAAGTTCCAATACAGGCCACGATAGGCGGCCGAATAATAGCTCGTGAAACTGTCAGAGCATATCGAAAAGACGTAACAGCGAAACTTTATGGGGGAGACATAACAAGAAAGCGGAAGTTATTGGAAAAGCAGAAGCAAGGCAAAAGAAAGATGAAGTCAATAGGTCGTGTTGACGTTCCTCAAGAGGCTTTTGTTTCCGCTCTTAGTCTCGAAGAATAGAAACAATAAATATATAATCCTAAATAGCGATGATGGGAGTAACATCCGAAGAATGCTAGACGAAAGAAAAGCAGAAATTTTAGGTGCTGTTGTTGAAGCGTACATAGAAACTGCTCAACCAGTCGGTTCGAGTTTGGTTGCAAGATCTGAATCAATAGACGTTTCGTCTTCAACAATCAGAAATGAGATGGCACTTTTAGAGTCAGAAGGCTATTTGGATCAGCCTCATACTTCAGCGGGTCGAATTCCTACTGAAAAGGCCTACCGTTTTTTCGTTGACAATTTGCTGGGTCCTGTGAGACTTGACCGGATTGAAAACCAACAGATCAAGTCTTTTTTTGATAGGTCTCATGTTCAGATTGAACAGATGTTGCAGGAGACAAGCAATTTTTTAGCTGTTTTGACTGGAAGTGCCGGTGTTGTTCTTTCACCTGACTCTGACCATCAGACGGTGCGTTCGGTGCATTTGGTTGATCTTTCATTTGATCAAATTCTGCTTGTTTTAGTTACTTCTAATGGAGTGGTGGAAAAACATTCACTCGATATTTCGAAAGAAGTATTTGTGACTGAAACTGAATTAGACGAAGCAAATCATTTTATTTCGAAACACCTCAGAGGCTTTCGGCTGGGTTCTCTGCCGGAAGTTCCACCAAGCGGAAGCGCTAACGTTGACTATCTGGTGAGAGAAGTCGAGAAAACTCTCACCTCTTTAGTTCAATCAAAGGAAACTGTTTATGTAGGGGGCACATCAGTTCTTGCAGGCTCTCTCACAGAACCTGAAGGTATTAGAAAAGTTTTAGACCTGTTAGAACGTCAAATGATTATGGTCAGTTTGATTAGAGGTGTTATCGATCGTGGACTTAGTGTTGTTATAGGAACTGAAACAGGTGTCGATCACCTTGCTGAATGTTCCCTTGTTGTTGCTCCGTACGAAATTGATGGTGAGGCAGCAGGATCGATTGGTATCCTCGGTCCAACAAGAATGGACTATACTCAAGCACTTGCGACAGTTGGAATTGTCGGCCGGAGTTTAGGTGACCATTTAACCGAGGGTTAGAAAAATGTCTAGTGACCCATATGAAGTGCTGCAGGTGCAGCGAAATGCCTCAACGGAAGAGATAAAGAAGTCTTATCGTCGGTTAGCGCGCGAGTATCATCCTGATGCGAATCCAGACGATCCGGAATCTGAAGAAAAGTTTAAAGAGGTCGCATTCGCGTATGAAGTGCTTTCGGATCCTGAAAAGAGATCTCGTTATGACCGTTTTGGAGATGTTGGAAACACCTCATCGATGGGCGATCCTTTTGGTGGAATAGGAGATATTTTTGAATCTTTTTTCGGTTCAGGGTTTTCGCAATCACGAAGAAGAACTGGACCTGTACAGGGTCAAGATTTGGAAACTCTAATAAACCTCGAGTTTGCGGAAGCAGTGTTCGGTTGTGAAAAAGAAATTGAGATCAAAACAGCTTTAGCATGTGAGACTTGCGAAGCGACCGGTGCATCCAAAGGTTCAAGTCGTGATACCTGTGATTCTTGTAACGG
>Ga0206679_10002251_pt1 | contig 15335 bp, 3 predicted proteins | sample M110012015metaG_FD_155464 | JGI IMG/M metagenome (GOLD analysis project Ga0206679, IMG submission 155464) | Ammonia-oxidizing marine archaeal communities from Monterey Bay, California, United States - M1 100m 12015 | ecosystem: Environmental > Aquatic > Marine > Intertidal zone | place: USA... | reverse complement strand
TTACTGAAGTAGAAGCTGAACATCCATTAGCTGCATCCGTTGAAGTACATGTGTAAGTCCCAGCAGAAAGTCCTGAAATAGCACCTCCTGTTCCTACAACAGCACCTGAAGCGTCTGTCCAACTATATGAATTATTATATGTAAATGCAGCATCTCCAGAAGCAGTAGCACTAGCCATACCATCTGATCCTCCATTACATGAAGCATCAAAAGCATAATCAGCAGCTATACCATAATTTGTACAAGGAGTAACTTCATATGCACATACATTATCAACCCAAACAAAATCTCCATAAGCACCAGAAGAATAGTTAGCGTTATATTTACATGCAGTTTCAATAGTTACATATACAGCAGAATCTCCTGCATTAGAAGATAAATCGAATACTAAACTACCATCTGAACCATGCCATGAGATACCGTTAATATCAGAAACAACATTTCCATTAACTTTTACTCTCATTGTAGAGTAAGCTGTTCCAACAAGACCAACAGCAGTATTTGTAAATCCAGACTGAGTTACATAATCAAGTCCTAAATTCACAATTCCTCCTGAAGCTATTGAAGACATATCATAAAGGATAGTTGCAGAGTTAACGTGAGAAACATTAGCAAAAGCATCAGCCTCAGTACCATACAAAGTCCAACCAGCAGAAACGTCAGCACCCGTAGATTCTAAACTCACTGTATCCGCAATAGGATTAGCAGTAGTTAATCCTATAAATTGACCAGCTGCAGAACCTGTAATTGAAGTCCATCCATTAGTAGTTAAAGATGCTGACTCAAAGTCCTCACAGTGATCTAAAGCATTAGATACTGGATAAATACAAGAAGCAGGATCATTTACGTTACATGTTGAGCAGTAATTAGTTGCCATAGGATCTGTACAACCTGGATACAAGCAAGAACCATCATCTACAGTAGCTGTAGGGTCATAGTTAGATGCAAAAGGATCCATACAACCTGATATTGGAGCTTCCATAAGACGTACATCATCAACAAGAAGGTCATTATAGAAGTCACAACTTTGACCATTACTTTCCCCTCTAAATCTTATTGAAACAACACCAGCAACATCAAATCCTGCAGTAGGATAAATATATGTATTCCATCCGGAAACATTAATTTGTAAAGAATCTATGTGATTCCAAGCAGTTCCATCAAAAGCCTCTACGTGCATGATGTTAGCCGGAGAACATACATAAGTTCCTAAATCACTATAGTAATCAAATACAAGAGTTGGAGACGCTAAACCAGATACGTCAACATCCTCTACTTCCATGATTACATCAGTGTCAGTTCCAGAGAAATCTATCCAAGCATAAGTACCAGCAGTTCTTCCATTAGAAGCAGCTTGATAACCAGGAGTTCCTGTGAATTGCCAGTTACCTGAAGTTGCACTAATTGCCCATTGATTAGGAACGCAAAAACCGATTGGTAATGCACCTAAACTAAACTCTTCATGAGTTGGAGCTACAGCTACACAAGATGGATAAGTACAACTTCCATCATCAGTATTAGCTAAAGCATCATAGTTTAAAGCAATTGGATCAGTACAACCATAAACAGCTGGTAAACAAACTGAACCTGAAGCAGGAGAACCTCCTGAAGCAAGTACAGCACCTGTTCCATCTGTTAATGTCCAAGAAACCTCAGAAGTAAATGAACCACCACCACATGCTATAGTATAGCAGTCGTCCGGTACACAAACTGAATCAGATCCATTAGTTCCAGTAGCAAGTGTAGCTGAGAAAGAAACTACACCAACTGAATTAGTCAGTGTAAATGTGTTACCATTCCAACCATCACCCCATGAATCCACCATGTCTAAATAAAGCATAGTACAAGATGAATACGCACAAGAACCATCATCAAAAGCAGCTAATGGATCATAGTTTGTTGCAGCAGGGTCAGTACAACCACCCGTAACACCCCAACAAACATTGTCTACACCATAAGCACCTGTAATCAAACCACCAGTAGCATAAATTTGCCCTGAAGTCTGATCTACAATAGAATAAGTACTACCATTCCATCCGTCACCATATGAATCATACATATTCATATCATAACATCCAGAAGGAATCGTACCACTCCATGCTGGAGATCCTACAACACCAGAAGCCATAATAGCTCCATTAGCGTCAGTAATATCCCAAGAAACCTCAGAAGTCCATGAACCACCACCTACGGTGATATCTAAGTCTTCTGCGATTGCAGATGATGTAGTGAAAAATACCATGGCAAAAGCCATTAAGTAACCTAAGAGTCTCTTAGGATTTGTTTTGTAATTTGTTTTCATAATACATGTTTTTGTTAATAAAAAGGTTAATTATATATAAAAAAACCTTCGCGCTGGGACGCAAAGGTTGTTCTATCGTAGCTATATATGACGAATCTGCACACGAGCACCATGTGTTTCTTTCAGTTTGCCATACCTGATAATCGTAAATATTTACCATATATTTTTTTAGTTTGTAAAAAATCAGATTCCAAATTTAAGAAAAATATTCCTTATATCATCCAAATTTTGGAAAAATTCCACTTTATTAACATTTTAGTATTGATAACTACAGTGTTTAAAGATGAAACCCAATATTATAAACGATATAAATAGTATTGGGTTTCAATTATTTATAAAATAATATAGTTACTGAACCACCACTCTTTTATAGTAAGTATTTTCTGAAGTTTTAAGTTTAACAGTATAAACTCCTTTTGGTTTGTCTGACAAATTAAAATGAAATTCTGAAAGGTTATTATCAAAATTAATAAAAGAAATTTCTTCTCCCAACACATTATATATATAGGCAGTAATTTTATCATTAAAATTATTATCTATAATAATATCAAACTCTCCCTTATTTGGATTAGGGTAAACTTCAAAGATGTTTTCAGTAGACTCTCCTTCTCTTATAACGGAAGGAGTAGTGAAAAACACAGGACCATCCCATTGAGGAGATCGATACGCCCCTCCAGAAGCATTACACCAAGTACGATAAATAACTCTGTAATCAGTATTTGAAAGCAAGCCATTTTTCTCTTTACACAATAATGGAGAGAAAACTCCCATTCCACCAATATTGTTATATGCAGAGCCTGTAGAATCTATTCTGTATTTTAAGCGGACAAACGCATATGTACTTACAGTATCCCAACATATTTCTACTTTTGAAGAAGATAATGGGATTGCAGTAACATTCGTTACATTATCACACATAGTTGCTGTTGTAAAAACTCCTCCATTATGCCAGTTTATTGTAGATGCATTACAATACCATATCTTAAAGTCATACTCATAATTAGTATTTGGAGATAATCCGAGAACCAGCTTTGTTACATTAGAAGTGTTACATCCGCTTCCGGTAGGAGCGCCCATTGTTTTGGTAGAGTAAGTACTCGTTCCAACTTCTCTATACCTAAACCTGATCTGATCTACTTGACAATATTGAGTATTCATACTGTCCCAATTGAAAATTACTCTGTCATGAATGATATTATTAATATAAACACCTGTAATTGGACCACATGTTGCATAAGTACAACTACCATCGTCACAGCTAACTAAAGAATCATAATTTAAAGCAGTTGAATCCGTACATCCATAAACGCAATACACACACGAACTATCACTATAACATGCAGTAGAATCATAATTTAGAGCAAGAGGATCAATACATCCAGTAGACATGCAAGCTGTGCTATATACACAACTACCATCATCCATGTTTGCTAAAGGGTTATAATTACAGCTATTACATGGATCTGTACAACCATAAACTAAGTAAATACAACTACCATCATCCGAATTTGCAGAAGAATAATAATTTATTGCAGTACTATCTGTACATCCATAAATATAAGGTTGACAACTGCCATCATCTGTATTTGCAAGAGAATCAAAATTTATCGCTGTACTATCTATACATCCTAAAATAGGATAAATACAAGAAGAATCAGGAATAATTGCAGTGGAATCAAAATTTATTGCAGTGGAATCCATACAACCAATAGGATACACACAGCTTCCGTCATCTATTAAAACAGTCGGATCATAATTTGCAGCCAAAGGATCTGTACATCCAAATATATTATACACACAACTTCCGTCATCTATATTTGCAGCTTGATAATAATTGATTGCTGACGAATCAGTACATCCATACATAACCGAAACACAACTTAAATCAGGACAAGTAGCTAAACTATTGTAATTAAAAGCGGTAGTATCCATACAACCATAAACACAATATACACAACTGCCATCATCAACATTTGCAGATGTATTATAATTTAATGCAGAAGTATCTGTACATCCATATACATTCGGAACATTCATACTAATATTTATATCATCTATATCTATTCTCCACATATTAGCATTACTAACAGCATGCCAACCTATGTAATAGGTGCCATCTGAGGGGACAGAAAATGTAATTGTTGTAGAGTCATATAGGATATTAATAAGGTTATTCATTTGCAACAATTGAGTTGTTAAAGAGCTTCCTTGTTGCATTGCTCCAATATTTACCGTCATGTCTTCCGGAAAAGAAGCAGAAGCTACCCTATATTTAAACCCAAGCTGATATGTACTTCCTGCTTTAAATTCAAAACACTGAGATATAATCCAATCATCTGCAGAAGTAACACCATTAAAGTTGTAATTATAAAAAGCTCCATAACTTTGGTTAAATCCAGTATATTGACTTACATTCCATGTATAAGAATCGTTATTTGCATCTTCAATTAACCACCCACTAAAATCTTGATTTGGTTCAAATCCCATTTCATAATCTGAATTATAGAAATCATGATAATAATTTGTAAAACTCACTATTGAAGTGTCATTTATATGAGCATAATCTAGATTATGAGAAGTAAAAGACGTGAGAGAATAAAGACCTGTGTTAGAAGCGTTAATTGTTGTGTTAAATGTATATATAATACTATCTCCCGCAGCAATAACAGTATTAACACTATCAGAATATATTTGTCCATTATATTGGAAACTAACTACAAAGTCTGTTGCATCTATACTATTATAATTTGTAATCTGAACAATTATTTGCTCAGCAGAATCTAAATTACAGGAATTAGAAGGAGAAATGAAATCAGATACTCCAACATCAATACTGAATTCCAAAACTAATATGCTATCTGAAAAGCTACATCCATTCACATCTGTAACGGTTATATAATACATACCGGCTTCTAATGAACTAATATCTTCCGTTGTATCAGAAAATGAATTTGGACCAGTCCAATTATATGTTAAAGAAGGTATTCCTCCAGCAACATTAATATCAATACTTCCGTCAGATAATCCAGATACAGATTCTGGAACAGTAGTATATGTTAAACCTATTGGACTAGGATAATCAGGGACATATATTGATGATAATGTATCACTACAATTATTTGATGTATATATCATAACATCATAATATCCCACTGGTACATTTGTTAAATCTTGAGTTGTCGATCCATTATTCCAAGAATATGTATAGGGTAATACTCCACCAGATACTGTTAAATCAATAGAACCATTTATAGAGGTACAATTTGCAGGAGTTACATTTACAGAACTCACCATATTACAACCAACAACCCAACTTACATCTAATAAATAATCTGCAGAATCAGAACAAGGAACACATGAATAAACAGATGGAAATACTACTAACCAATAAGTTCCGGGAGCAAGAAATTGTTGAATATTAATTGTATCGCATTGCATAGCAAATGCAGAATCTATAACTATCTTATTTCCGCAACCAGCACTCCCATCTATCAAAACTATATTATAAGGAATTTCTGATATTGAAGTAAGAAAGAAATCCGAACTATCATTCAGAACAAACTCATACCAATCGGTATCTTTATTATTATCAGCTGCCCAAAAGTTACCATTAATAACACTATTATTTGCTAAAGGAGTATAATTTGAAATAGGAGAAACAACAGTATAATCGACATATGCATTACCATCAGAACCACCAGATGTTGTAATAGAATGTGTCCCTGCTGTTAAATTTGTAGGCAAAGTATAACTTCCAATATAGTCATCACTTCCTAATAAACTAAATAAACCATCATCATCATCATACACACTAAAATTATAAGAAAAAGTCTGTCCTGAAACCCAAGGTGTTGTATATAAAGGAGTAGTCTGAATATCTAAAGGTGTTGTAATACCCTGATTTGCATACATGGAGAATGAGTTTGGATACCATGTGTCTAAATAATAATCTGAATAATAATTGAAAACATTATTCTCAGTCATATAAATATATAGATCAGGATCCCACTCTCCAATTGGAACTCCTAAAAGTTCTAAATAACCCCACGACCAATCATCAGTAACTCCTGTAATTGTAAAATTAGAAATTGCCCAATTATCATCACATCCATTATTTACATCTGCCCCGCAACTTTCACCTTCATTAAGTGCTGTAGTAGGAATAGTTATCTGGCACATTGGAGTACAGATTCCTATTCCACAATTTTCTTCTGCATATGTAAATGAAGCTCCGGTTGCAACAGTATTTCCATTATAACTAACAGAATATGATCCATTACCCCAACCACAACAAAGTCCATCTCCATAAGAATCTAGAATTGTAAAAGAATAACAATTAGAATCAGGCACACATAATGTCCATGTTAACGTAGAGTTTGCAGAAGATGATGAAATAGGAACATTAGTCCATCCTCCTCCATATTGATCCATCAAGAACCAAGATGTTTCTGTAGGATAATCATCTGTGTTAACGGTAATAATAATTTCTACCTCATTAGGTGGACAAGAAGAAGGAGGAGAAGTACAGTTTCCAATGCTATAAGTGTTTTCAGAATATCCAAAAGACGATCCACTTACAATCGTACTTCCATCTAAAGTAACATAATACGATCCATTACCCCACGTACAACAAAGTCCGTCACCATAAGAATCAAATATTGTGAAATCATAACAATTTGTATCCGGAACGCAAATACTCCAAGTATAAGTTGTGTTTGCTGATGTTAAATCTCCTGCAGAAATAAACCAACCTGCGCCATTCTGATCAACTAATTGCCATGAAGTTTCTAATGGATAATCATCTGTAGTAATACTAATAAATACTTCAGACTCGTTTGCAGCACAGGTAGAAGTAGAAGAACAGTTGCCAATATTAGAAGTAATATCTGATCCAGCAAAAGACCCTCCACTAGCTACAGTAGTCCCTCCATAAGAAACATAATAGGAACCATTACCCCATGTACAGCAAATACCGTCTCCAAAACTATCAAAAATTGTAAATGCATAACAATTCGCATCAGGAACGCAATAGGAATAAGTATATGTAGTATTAGGGCTAGTTAAATCTCCAGGACTAATAGACCATCCTCCACCATTCTGATCCACTAATTGCCATGAAGTTTCGGAAGGATAATCATCTGTAGTAATGCTAATTATTATTTCTGTTTCATTTGGAGGACATGAGGATGTAGAAGAAGGAGTATATGTATAACAAACATCATCAACATAAAACTGATGACCAGTCATAGGGTATAAATCTAAAGAAGCAATCTGATTAGTAGGATTTGTAAAAGATCCTTGAGATACATTATCTATGAACACTTCCCAGATATTTAAATCTAAATCAATCTCCATTTTAATTTCAAACCATTGATTCAATGGATAGTTAGCAGTTAAAAGAGTTGTAGAACTAGAACCATTCAAATGAGTAAAATTAATAAGTCCGGAAGTAGTCATCTCTGCCTCAAATGCCCATTGTGTACCAGGAGTGTTCTGTGCCTGAAAATTAAAATATGCTCCATTAATTACATAAAAATTGGAGGTAAAAACAAACGATCCACTAGTATATGGTGTAGATGACCCAAAAGGCAGAATAACATCTGAAGGACCTCCAGGATTCCCAGTTCCATTAAAATATATTGAATTAGATCCACTATTAGATAAAGCGTTTGTTACTTGTACATCTTCCGTAGCGGTATAAGGTTGTGTCCATGTTGTCCATGAATTTGATAAGGACACTAAATAACTTCCAGAACTATAAGAGTCAAAATCATCACAGAATGAAGATTGAGCAAAAGTATCTGATATAAATATCAATGACAAAACAGATATGAGCAATACATTTATTTTACTCTTCATCTCTTTTTGTTTTATTATTATTGTATTTATTCACCTTCGCAGGCTTTGACTGCTTTGGTGGTTTTGGACTTACAATAGTTGAATCTGTATTAGTTTGAACAACAGTTTTTGGTACAGCTTTCTCCAAATTTGTTGAAATAGGAGAAACCTTTACTCCATTTATTAATTGTTTTTCAGACTTAATTTCCTTTACAATATTTGTCTGAGAATACAGACTTTCAGAAAAAAAAAGAAAAAAAAGTAAGAAAAAAATAGTAAAAATTTTATTCATATTCATAGATTTTATATTGCAGAAGACAAATATACTAAAAATATATCAAAATAAACAAATTAGTTCATTAGCTATAAATTAGTAAATAATGTAGTATTTTTCTATATTTGCAGATTATACAAAAAAAACGAAAAACATGAAAAAATATTTACTTACTATTTTATTGAATTTATGTGTTGTTTTTGCTTTTGCACAACACCCAATTAACCTTACTTCCTCTAATATTACATCTAATTCAGTAGATTTGAGTTGGGACGATAACGGTTGTAGTACTTTCTATAAATTAAGATTTAAAGAACTAGGTAGCTCTTCTTGGCTTCCATCTAGCTCAGGACAGTCTAATGTAACATCTCCCCATATCCTGACTGGATTAAATGCAAGTACCACATACGAATGGACTGTAAAATGTAACGGTACATCTGGGTGGGCTTCAAATGAAAGTTTCACAACCTCAGCAGGATGCTCTATTTCTACTTCTTCTACTGTAACTGATGCTTCTTGTAATACTATCATGAACGGAAGTATTGATTTAACTGTATCAAACGGAGCAACACCTTATACTTTTCTATGGTCGGACGGAAGTACAACAGAAGATTTATCTGGAGTTAGTAACGGAACATATATCGTAAACATAAGCGACAATTCTGGTTGCACTACATCTGACACAATAACGGTAGGAGTAATTGGAGGAACATCTATTTCTCAATCATTAACTCCTTTCGGACCTAACCCTATAACTGCATACCATCAATGGACTTATGACACATTAAGTATTGTAAATACAGCTTGTGATGTTAGGTTAAGACCTGAGTTTTCTATCAGTTGTTCTGCAGGACCAATACAGCAAGGAGATATAGTTATTAAATGGCAACATCCTTTAGGATACAATCAGAATCTTGACTATACAATTGACGCTAACGGAAATGCTAATGGATATTGGAGTTTTACTGCAAATGATTCTACAGGAACTGATATTACTTACGGACAAATACAAGATGTTGTAGTACAAGTAAAATTTGTAAATCCCGCGCAATACGGAACATACACTGCAACTTGGACAACTTATGAAGTTGATAATTTAGGAAATATAATCTCTACATTATCAAACCCAACAAATGTATCTGTAAGTCTGGTGGATTGTTCTACTTTTTCTGTTGACAGCACTTCATCTACCTCAACAACATGTGTTGGAGGAACGGATGGATCCGCTTCAATACAATCAGTTATAAATAGTTCCGGACAGTATTCTTATATCTGGAGTAATGGAAGTACACAATCTTCAATTAATAATGTTGCTGCTGGCACATACAGTTGTGTTGTTACAGATGATATCTGGGGATGTGTTGATTCTGTTGATGTAATAGTCCCTTCTGCAGATACATTACAAGCGTCTTTAACAGGAACTAATATTAGTTGTTTTGGATTAACTGATGGAACACTTACTGGATCTGCTACAGGAGGATCTGGAACCTATAAATATACTTGGAATCCTTCTTTACCTCCTGCTGCTACTCACACAGGTCTTTCATCAAACACATATATTTTAGTATTAATAGACATGGGATGTCCTAGTTCATCTTCTACTGATTCTTTTACAATATCTGAACCTGCGGTATTATCATATACAACTGCTAGTAATAATAATACTTCTTGTGATATAAATATTTGTAATGGTTCTTTTGGAATAAATCTTTCTGGTGGTACAACTCCTTATAGTTTTACTTGGACGAATGGTGATTCTGTTAATCTTAGAAATGATTTATGTGGTGGAAGTTATTCTATTACAGCATCCGATCTTAATTCTTGTAATACATTTACTGAGTCTGTAATTATTTACGACAGTTCATTTACTCCATCAGCATTAGTTCTTGGGACTAACATTAGTTGTAATGGAATGAATGATGGATCAGCAAATGCTATGATTTCAACTGGAGGAAGTAGCAGTGGTAATATCTCTACTTTAACATATTGTGCGTCTAGTCCTGGTTCTGCAGATTATTATAGTACAATTGACATGGTTAGGTTAATTGGTGATAACGATTCTATTTCTAATAATACAACTAGTCAGTGCGACTCTTATGAGGACTACACAACACAGTTTACCTCATTAACTCCAGGAAATACTTATACTGTAGATGTAAATTTAGGAAGTTGCACGCCTGGTCAATACTCCACAGATTCTGCTAAAGTATTTATTGACTGGAATATTGATGGTGATTTTAATGACGCAGGAGAAACAGTAGGGATTTTTGGAGGTATACAAACACCAAACTACAATTCAATTACTTTTACAGTACCAACAATTGGTTTCTATGGTGCTACCAGAATGAGAGTTGTTTCTCAATTTCAAGGTTCAGGTTCTGGTCCGGTTTCTGCCTGTGATGTTGGTGCATACGGAAGTGGATGGATTCAACCTTGGTTTGGTTCTACAGAAGATTATTCTATTGTTATTACAGGTATCGTCCCTGCTACTTTCTTATGGAACAACGGTGCAACTTCATCTACTCTTTCCGGATTATCTGCAGGAACTTATTATTGCACGGTTACTGATACTAACAATTGTAGTGCAACTGATACAGTAACAATTGTTGAACCATCTTTAATTTCTACAGTTCCTATAATTACAGACGTAAATTGTAACGGAGGGAATGATGGTTCAGTAACTCTAAATATTAACGGAGGGACTCCAGGTTTTACTCAAGATTGGGAAGGATTTAATCCTTATTCTCTAACTGCAGGGACATACAATTACACTATCACAGACACTAACGGATGTAACTATTTTGATTCTGTAACTATTTCTGAACCAATTGCATTAAGCATTATCTCTGTAGTTACTAACAACATATGTAATGGGAACTCAAATGGGTCCGTTAATATTACTATAAGTGGAGGAACAACTTCTTACTCTTATTCTTGGAGTGACGGCAGTACAAATGAGGACTTAACAAATGTAATTTCAGGAACATATTATTTGACTGTTACGGATGCAAACTCATGTATTTTACTAGACACATTTGTTATTACAGAGCCATCAGCAATTATTGTAACATCAAGTACAACTAATGCAAGTTGTAATGGTTTTTCAGATGGAACTGCTACTTTATCTATTTCTGGTGGTACTCCTGGATATACGGAAGATTGGGGAACTAATAACCAAAACGCATTATCTGCTGGTACTTATAACTATATTATTACCGATAGTAATACTTGTACCTATACAAACTCAGTTACAGTTAACGAGCCAAATGCAGTCTCTACAACTCCTACAATAACTAATGTAAGTTGTAATGGACTCTCTGATGGAATAGCTACACTTTCAATCTCTGGAGGTACAGCAGGATATACAGAAGATTGGGGAATAAACAATCCTTTATCGTTAGCAGCTGGAACTTATTCTTACACAATTACCGACACAAACTCTTGTACTTATACTGATTCGGTAACAATCACTGAACCACAGATATTAGATGCTACTTACACTCAAACAAATGTAAGTTGTAACGGATTTTTTGATGGAACTGCTGAAGTAATTATTACTGGAGGAACAACTGATTATTTATTATCTTGGGACACTCTGACTTATCCTTTATTAGGAGGTGTTTCTGTATTTAATACTCCTATTGGTGTTCCTGCTGGAGTGTATCCATTCGGAATTACAGATGTAAACGGATGCTATTTCTCAGATACAATTACAATCACTCAACCAGATGCAATTTCCGTATCTGAAACTCTGACAAATGTTAGTTGTAATGGATTTTCTGATGGAACTGCCATTCTTTCTATAACTGGAGGAACTCCAGGATATTTAGAAGATTGGGGAACGAACAATCCTTCTACCCTATCTTCTGGTACTTTTTCTTATACAGTAACTGATACTAACTCATGTGTTTATACTAATTCTATTTCAATATCAGAACCAAATGTTTTAAGTTCATCAGTTATTCCTACTGATTTAACTTCTTGTTTAATATCTAACGGAAGTATTGATTTATCAGTAAACGGAGGTACTATCCCATATTCCTATTCCTGGAACAACTCTGACACAACTGAGGATTTATCAAACTTATCTGCAGGTAATTATTCCGTAATTATTACAGATATAAATGGATGTACAGACACAAACTGGGCAACAGTAAATCAACCATCTAACGGCTTAGCTCTTTCTTTAAGTTCTACGTCAATAAACGGATATAATATTTCTTGTTTTAGTGAGAATACAGGAAACATAATTGCAAACTCTGCAGGTGGATTAGGTACATTAACTTATCAATGGTCTAATGGTGATTCTACACAAAATATTTCTAACTTACCTGCAGGAAGCTATTCTGTAACTATGACAGATTCTGTTGGTTGTTCGTTATTTGATAATATTACTCTGACTGAACCAACTGAACTTACATCTGTGTATAGTTCTACAAATGTTTTATGTAACGGAGATAGCACAGGGTCTGCAACTGTTACAATTTCTGGTGGAATTCCAACTTATATCTTAGGATGGGGAGGAAATGCGATTCCAAATGCAGGATTATTTTATACTGGAAATATAGTACCAGAAGGAGTTTACCCATATTCGGTAACTGACCTTAATGGATGCAACTTGTATGATACCATCACAATTACAGAACCATCAGACATATCAACATCTTATATTACTTCAAATTATAACGGATATAATATTTCTTGTAATTCAAACTCTGATGGAAGTATAGATTTAACAACAATTGGAGGAACATCACCTTATTCGTTTAGTTGGAATAATGGAATGAGTACAGAAAATATTTCATCTTTAAATGCAGGAACTTACTCAGTTTCAATTACAGACGCAAACGGATGTATTCATTCTGATTCTTTAGTATTAAACGAGCCTGATGAACTTACATTAAGTTTAAGTTCTGATAATAATAGTTGTTTTAATTCTTGTGATGGAGAAATAACATCTTCAGTTGCTGGAGGAGTTTCACCTTACACATACTCTTGGAATAATGGTTCTAATTCAGATAGTTTATCTAATTTATGTATTGGGAATTATTCAGTAGATATTACAGACGCAAACGGATGTATTATTTATGATATTGCTATTATTACTCAACCTTCTGAAATTACTATAAACACTGACTCTATAATTGAAGTTAGCGTTTATGATGGTAATGATGGAGAAATCTATATCACTACTGTCGGTGGAGTAGGAAGTCATTCTTATTCTTGGACAGGGCCTTCATTTTCATCTACTAATGAAGATTTAGTTGGCTTAGCTTCTGGAGATTATATTATTACAGTAACTGACTCTACAAACTGTTCAAACTCAGATACAATATTTGTAAATCAGCCACCTTCTTTATCAATTTATATTGATACCGTTATAAATTTATTATGTTTTGAAGAATGTAACGGACAAATAAACATTACAGCTGATGGTGGAGACTCAGTTTATACTTATTTATGGATTGGGCCAAATGGATTTACATCAACTGATGAAGATTTAGATAGTTTATGTGCTGGAACGTATGAAATTATTGTTTCCGACACTACAAGTTCTATATCTACAACAATAACTATTTTGCAACCTACACAACTACAAATGATAACAAATGTAGATACTGCATTGTGTTTTGGAGGTACAGCTCAAGCTACTGCTTATACTTACGGAGGTCAGTATCCATACATTACAAATTGGGATAATGGAACTTCTGCAATTACTGCATATCTAACAGCTGGCATTCATTATGTAAATGTTCAGGATGTAAATGGTTGCTCTATCTCAGATTCTGTTATGATAATTCAAAATGATTCAATTATTGCAAATACTATTACAACTGATATTAGTTGTTATGGTCTTACGGATGGATCTATTCAAATTAATATTATTTCTGGGGGAACTTCTCCGTTTACTTACTCAAGTAATAGTGGAGTTTCTTTCCAGTCTAATAATGTGTTTTCTTCATTAAATAATGTAACTTATTCATACATAATAATGGATGATAACGGATGTACAACTACAATTTCTGATAGTATTATTGAACCTGCAGAGTTAGTTGTTTCATTAACTTCAACTCCAACAAGTTGTAATGGAGAATGTGATGGTACCGCAATAGCAACATCTTCAGGAGGGACAGGAAATATTACTGAAGATTGGGGAATATTAGATCAGAACAATTTATGTGCAGGATTAGCAAATGTAATTGTTGAAGATGATAATGGTTGTTTATCTACAAATTCAGTTATTATTACAGAACCAAATCCGATAATTGTAATAATAACTGCAAACGGAAATTCATTGGATGCTTCTGCAGGATTTGTTTCTTACCAGTGGTTTGATGGAAATGGAAATGCTATTATCGGTGCTACTTCTCAAAGTTTTATCCCTACTTTAATGGGAGAATATTATGTTGAGGTAACAGATCAAAATGGTTGCAAAGGAGAATCAACAAAAATTAATTTCATTATTGAGTCAATTGAGAATGAAAACAACCTTGTTTCGGTTTACCCTAACCCAACAAATTCATGGATTACAATATCATCTTCTGTTGAAATAACAGAAAACATCAGGATTATTAATACTCATGGTGAAACAGTAATTACTATAGAAAAAGAAGAACTAAATAATAATTCAAAAAGAGTAAATATGGATGGTTTATCTAAAGGAATATACTTAATCCAACTTATTAACAATGACTATATAATTAACCATAAAGTGATTTTACAATAAGTTAAAAATAAATACTTAATTTGGCAACAATAAATTTGAAACATATAATATCATGTTAAAACGAATCTTAAAATTAAATCTGTTATTAGTAATTGTATTATTTACAACAACTAATACCATAAACGCTATATCTGTAAACGACAGTATTACTAGAACAGAATTCCTGGAACCATTTGACTGGGAAATAATATCTG
>Ga0206679_10002249_pt1 | contig 15342 bp, 12 predicted proteins | sample M110012015metaG_FD_155464 | JGI IMG/M metagenome (GOLD analysis project Ga0206679, IMG submission 155464) | Ammonia-oxidizing marine archaeal communities from Monterey Bay, California, United States - M1 100m 12015 | ecosystem: Environmental > Aquatic > Marine > Intertidal zone | place: USA... | reverse complement strand
CAAAGGAGGAAAGATAAAAAACTGGCCTTTCAAAAGGATTTTAATGTCCTATTTTGCGAGTGTTTATGTCCGATTAATTCTGTTTATTTCAATAAAAGACACAACGGCAGGATTTAAAGGATATCGAATCGACGTTTTAAAAACGATTAATCTGGACGCCATTTATTTTAAGGGTTATGCCTTTCAGATATGTATGAAATATGCCGCCCTGAGTCACAAATTTAGAGTCAAAGAAATCCCAATCACATTCGTAGATCGAGTAGAGGGAGAATCCAAGATGAGTACCGGAATTTTTAAAGAGGCATTTTTTGGGGTATGGAAAATGAGAAGAATGAAATTATGACGAGCTATCTTCTAAAAAATGGCACCATTGTAAATGAGGGGATCTCTATTCAGCAAGACGTTTTAATAAGAAATAATCGAATAGAAAAAATAGCTCCTGAAATCAGTGATGATAGCGCAAAGCTCATAGATGTTTCCGGGAAGCTAATCTTGCCGGGATGTATAGATGATCAGGTGCATTTCAGAGAGCCTGGACTTACGCATAAGGCCACCATTTATACAGAGTCAAGGGCCGCAGTCGCAGGTGGGATTACATCCTTTATGGAAATGCCAAATACAAGCCCTAATGCCACAACTCAAGATTTATTGGAAGACAAATACCAAATAGCAAAGACGAACTCAATTGCGAATTTTTCTTTTTTCATGGGAGCCACAAATGACAATCTTGAGGAGGTGCTAAAAACGAATGCCGCCGACGTGTGTGGCGTTAAAGTTTTTATGGGCTCTTCTACTGGAAACATGCTTGTAGATAATGAAAAAACATTGGCAGGTCTCTTTTCTCATGTGCCAATGCTTATTGCTACCCATTGTGAAGATGAGCAAACCATTCGAAAAAATTTAAAGGAAGCTCAACAGAAGTACGGAGATTCTATTCCTATGGAGCTGCATCCGGTTATTAGAAATGAAGAAGCCTGCTATCTTTCTTCTTCGCTTGCCGTTAATTTAGCAGAGTATCATGGTGCAAGGCTGCATGTTCTCCATATTTCTACCGCTAAAGAAACAGGTCTTTTCAATAACCAGCTGGCATTGAAAGATAAAAAAATAACTGCTGAAGCCTGCGTCCACCATCTCTGGTTCAGCGATGAAGATTATACCTCAAAGGGAACTTTAATTAAGTGGAATCCTGCTGTAAAAACAGCGGCAGACAGAAATGGAATATGGAAGGCTTTATTGGATAATCGCATTGATGTCGTAGCCACTGATCATGCGCCCCATACTCTTGAAGAAAAAGAAAATCCCTATGCTAAAGCTCCCTCTGGTGGTCCATTGGTCCAACACGGCCTTTTAAGCATGCTCGAGCATGCAAAAAACGGTAAAATCACTGTGGAGCGTGTAGTGGAAAAAATGGCACATAATCCAGCTATTTTGTTTAGGATAAAAAACAGAGGATACATTCGAGAGGGGTATTATGCCGATCTGGTTGTCGTTAATCCAGGCTGTGCTCACACAGTGAATAATAAAGACTTATTATATAAATGTGGCTGGTCGCCCTTTGAGGGCGTATCATTTTCACATACCATTGATCACACCTTTGTGAATGGCTGTCTGGTTTATGATCAGGGGTCTATTGTAGAAAACAATCCTGGAATGCGCCTAAAATTTGAACTGGACTGATGAGAAAAATGATCTGTATTTTGCTCTTGCTTCTATTTGCGTGCCAAAGCGAAGAAAACAACTTGATCCCCAAGGAAAAATTCACCTCAATACACGGAGAGATTCTAGCTGTAGAAAGCTATTATCAACTCAATTACAGGTCACCGGGTATTTATAAAGATTCTCTTATTCAATCAGTGGACGGAGTGTTGAAAAAATATGGCGTCACTTTTAAGGAATATGAAGATACTTATAACTATTACGCCATTCATCAGGAGGAATTTCAGGAAATTAATAAAGATTTAATTCAGCTCTACAATTCCAAATAGCTATAAACACACCTGCTCAGAATCTACAACCATAGATAAGAAGTTTATTGCGCTTCGATTAAAGACATCCGCATTTTCAGTCGTGAGATAAGAACAAAGACCGTTCTTTGAAAGACGCTCGTCCATACCAGAATGTCTATTTAAATACTCCTTTAATTTTTCCGCGACAATGGCCCCTTGAGAGATGATTCGGATTTTATCTCCAGCAAGCTCCTTTAAATAGGATGACAGAATGGGATAATGGGTACAAGCAAGAAGAACAGTATCTATCTCGGGATGATTTGAAATAAGGGTATTAAAATCTTCTTTAATTACCGCCTTCCCCGGTTTTGAATAATGTGTATTGCTTTCAATTAGCGGCACCCATAAAGGACATGCCTGCTGAAACACCTTTAGCTCCGGGAAAAATTTCTGTAATTCAATCGCATAGGAATTCGACTGGATTGTTCCTTTAGTTCCCAGTATTCCAATATGCTTTGTCTTGGACATCTCCCCAATTGATTCCGTGCTCGGCCTGATGACTCCCAATACTCGAAAATCAGGGTCCATGTTTTTTAATTCTTGTTGCTGAATGGATCGAAGCGCTTTTGCCGAAGAAGTGTTGCATGCAAGTATGACCAGCTTACACCCTCTATTTCTTAAATAATTGACTGCTTCAAGGGTGAAATCATACACCACATCAAAGGACCTGTTGCCATAAGGTGCACGGGCATTATCTCCTAAATATAAATAATCGTACTCCGGAAGTGCTTTTCTAAACTCAGAAAGAATAGTCAGCCCTCCATAACCCGAATCAAAAACCCCTATAGGGCCTGTATTAATCATAATTCAAAGCTACAAAAAAAGGGCAATGTCTATTGCCCTTATATAATGTGTGGAATATTCCTGGAGACCTATTGCCCCAACATTTCTGCCTCAAGTTTTAAGAGCTCTGTCATCACCTTGCTTGTTAGGTCTATTGCTCCATTTCCCTTAAAATATAAGGTAACTGTTTCGTCTAAAACATAGCTGATTTTTTCTTTCTCTGCTACATTGTTTACCGCAGACTGAACGAGTTCCAGAATGGGCTTATTTAGTTCCTGTCCGTAGATTTGCATCTGTTGTTCTAATTCTTGTTGTCTTGTTTCAAGGGCTTGCTGTTTTTTCATCAGCTTTTCCTCTTCCATTTTTTTAATCACAGGAGACATATCTGCTTGACCCTGTTGATATCGCACATAAGCCGTTTCAAAAGACTTTTGCATTTCCTGAAGTTCTTCAACTCCTTCCGCTTCAAATTTCTTTAACTTGGCCATTGCGTCTTTACGCGACTGCAGAGTATCCAGCAGAGCCTGCGAATTAATATGTGCAACTTTGGTTTGAGCGTTTAAAGCGATGCCGCTAAATGCAAGAGCTAATACGAGTAATACTTTTTTCATTTTTATGTGTATTTAATTTTTATTCTTATTAATAGTCTATTCCTAATTCATCCAGGATATCATCACTGATATCATAATCACTTAAAGCAAAAATTAAGCTGCTTTGATTGGCTTTATCAAATACCAAATCATAGCCATCGCTTTTAGCTAGCTTTTTGAGTGCAGTAAAAATTCTGTCCTGTACAGGCTTTATTAATTCCTGTCTCTTTTGAAAGTAATCTCCTTCAGCACCAAAATGCAGAGTTTGAAGGTCAAGTGCCTCCTGTTCTAAGTTTTCAATTTCTTCTCGCCGTTTTTCTTTTTCTTCTTTCGGTAACAAGATTTCTTCTCGTTCGAAGTTGTTCTTTTTCTTTTTAATGGCGGCATAACGATCTTCTATTTCCTTTGTCCATCGCTCTGCCAGTTTGTCCAATTTGTCTTTTGCTTCTACATATTCCGGAATCTTACTCATAATGTAATCCGAATCTATATAGGCATAGGATTGACTATTGACAAAGGTTGTGCCAAAAATCAATAAGAGCATAAAAATATACTTCATCATAGGGTTCAATTGAACAATTGAACGGCGAAGATACGTAATTATTGTAAAGTAGTGCTAATGTCCAATCATCTTTGAGGGATCCACAATTTCATCATATTCGCTTTCCGTAACATGGCCTAAGCCGACTGCAGCCTCCTTCAGTGTTGTTCCATTTTTATGCGCGTATTTGGCAATCTCCGCTGCTTTATAGTACCCTATTTTGGTGTTTAATGCCGTGACGAGCATAAGGGAGTTTTCGAGATGCTTTTTGACCATGGGCTCATTTGCTTTAATTCCTGCAGCACAGTTTTCAGTAAACGAATTACAAGCGTCTCCAATAAGTCGTGCTGATTCCAATACGTTGTATGCCATTACGGGCTTAAATACATTCAATTCAAAGTGTCCATTTGATCCCGCAATGGAAACAGCGACATCATTACCCATTACCTGAGCACAGACCATTGTTAATGCCTCGGGTTGAGTAGGGTTTACTTTTCCGGGCATGATAGATGACCCTGGTTCGTTTTCGGGTAGCATTATTTCGCCAATTCCACATCTTGGTCCTGAAGAAAGCATGCGAATATCGTTGCCTATTTTCATAAGCGAAACAGCCGTTCTTTTAAGCGCTCCTGATAATTCAACCATGGCATCATGTGCAGCCAGTGCCTCAAATTTATTCTCGGCTGTTTCAAATGGCAATCCTGTAAATTCGGCAATTTTTTTAGCTACCAACACATCATATCCCTTGGGGGTGTTGAGGCCTGTTCCCACTGCTGTTCCTCCTAGAGCAAGCTCTTTTACTGCTTCTAGTGCGTGGTGTATCGCTTTAAGTGAATTGTTCAGCTGGGTGACGTAGCCACTAAACTCCTGCCCCATGGTAAGAGGCGTTGCGTCCATAAAATGCGTTCTTCCAGTTTTAACAATGTCTTTAAACTCTTTTGCTTTTGTATCTAATGTGTTTCTGAGATTTTCAATTCCAGGAATCGTAATTTCAACCGCCTGCTTGTATGCTGCAATATGCATTGCTGTTGGAAAAGTATCGTTGGATGACTGCGATTTGTTCACGTCGTCATTCGGATTTAATATTTTATCTGTATCAGCGAGTGTCCCGCCATTGATGACATGTGCTCTATTGGCTATGACCTCATTGCAGTTCATATTGGATTGTGTGCCAGAACCTGTTTGCCATACCACCAAAGGGAATTGACTATTGTGTTCTCCAGTTAAAATTTCATCACAAACCATACTTATCAAGTCTTTTTTGGAAGAATCCAAAACACCCAGCTCACAATTGGCATGTGCCGCAGCCTTTTTTAAATGTGCAAAGGCATGGACAATTTCGATGGGCATTGATGCTTCCGGACCTATCTTAAAATTGTTTCTTGAACGTTCCGTTTGTGCTCCCCAGTATTTATCGGAAGGCACTTTAACTTCCCCCATCGTATCTTTTTCAATTCTATATTCCATTTTATACTGAATTATTTATTTAATTTTTTACTTTTGTCTTCAATTGTACATCAAAAATAACAGAAGATGAGCACTTTCGGTATAGTTTTATTTCTTTTAATTCTAGGTATGGCCTTTTGGATGCTGGCTTTTTTAATGGGATTCATTTTACCCTATTGGATTACACTTGGTATTTTTGAGTATCTACGGCCGAAAAGAGTCCTTGACGACGAAGAAAAATAATTTCTGTTTGTCTTAATTATTCCTGTATTATATTATCTTTTTGTTTTAGTAAAATCAACCCATTCTACATTCAATATTGTGGTTATTGACTAAATGGCTGCTTCATTAAAAATAACTAACTTCGAATCTGATTCAATCTTAAGGAAATGGAATTCACACAAGAAATAAAAGAAAAATTAGAGCATCTTCGAGATAAATATGCTTCGATCGGGCAAGATTTAGAGTCATATCTGGATGGTTTAATTTATGCCAATCCCCTAACCTATTGGGATTATATTGAGGTGGACGCCCTACTAAGTCTTCAAAAACCAAAGACAGATTTCCCAGATGAGAAAATTTTTATCGTTTATCATCAGATTACAGAGCTGTATTTTTATTTGATTCAGAATGAATTGGAGCAAATATGTAAAAACGGCAAAATTATTTCAGAAATTGGTCAGGATCAAGGATGGAATGACAAATTAGACGTCGGCTTTTTTATTTCTCGATTGAAAAGGTGTAACATGTATTTCAACACCTTAACCAGGTCTTTTGATATCATGAGGTTCGGTATGGAAAAGGATCAATTCACTAAATTCAGAATGTCTCTTCTGTCTTCAAGTGGCTTTCAAACCGTTGCTTATCGCAAGATTGAAGTCTCCTGTACAGATTTAAAGTATCTGGTACACGAAAAAGAGCGAGAAAATCTATGGAATGAAGATTATCATAAACAATTAGACAATATTTACTGGAGAAGAGGAGCCATAGTTGAAGATACCGGGGAAAAAGCCCTTACGCTTCGCGATTTTGAAGACAAATATCTTATTGCATTACACAAATTCGCAGATGAATACCAGGCAATAAACCTTTGGCAAAAATTCTCTGACCTTTCGGACACAGACAGGGCTAATCCTGAGCTGATTAAAGAAATGAGGGAGATTGATGTCAATGTAAACATCAACTGGCCATTAATTCATTATCGTACCGCCGCTCATTATTTGGCAAGAGGTAAAAACGAAATAAAAGGAACAGGTGGCACGAACTGGCAAAAATACCTTCCCCCTAGCTTCCAGAGACGTATTTTTTATCCTGAATTATGGACGGATAAAGAAAAAGAGGAATGGGGTAAAAAATGGGTGGAAGAAGTACTTGCCGACGGATTAAAAACGGAGTCCAAGCTTAAAGATAGAATCTAATATCATTCCTGTTTTCTTTCAATCCCTACAGCGGGTTTAGCGACAATTTGAATAAAGCTGTTTATTTAATGCGTTTATAATAGGCTTTTGAAAAATCAATTATGCCAAATGAATTTATGCGGGCGTCTCTTAAATTAAGATTGTATACCACCAATAAATTTTCGAAATAAACCGGTACAATCGGCGCATCCTCTTTCAGGGTTTTTACGCAGGAATTAAAAACAATGTTTCTTAAGCTGTCACTGGACGGCAGAGAAGAACTCTCGAAAGCCTTATCAAAATCACTGCTCTTGTATTTTCCTCTTGACCAGAGGGTGTTTACTCCAATATTCTTTGAATAGTACGAGTTTAAAAAAGACTCTGCGTCTGGATAATCAGGAATATACCCTCCTTTCCAAATGGATACATCTCCACGGTCTATTGCCCCTACTTTTTCCTTATAGCTCCCTTTGATTAAATTTAAATGTAGTCCTATATTGTTTTTCAATTGTGTTATGATTTCATGGCACCAGTCTTCATCAAGCGTTCCCGAAGAATAATTTGCAAAAAAGTCCAATACTTCTCCACTATAATTGCTTTTGTTCATGTAATTTCTCGCTAGGTCCAAATTGAATGCCGGCATCCAGTTCTCTTTTGTCTCCTTATAATATCCTTGAGGCAAAAGCCCGTTTTCTGCAGGTGTCCCTTCTCCTAATAAAGTTTCTTCACAAATACGATTTCTGTCAATTCCGTGATATATTGCTCGTCTTAAATTGACATCATTAAACGGTGGCTTGCTACAGTCAAAGGCAATATAATTTACTTTTACCCCCTTCCGGTATTGCAGCTTGTGTAAAATATTCTTCCCCTTTTTAGCCTCATCCAGCGTCCCAAAAAGAGAATTAATTTCGTTGGACGGAACTGACAATAAAAGATCTGTTTTTTGTGATGTAAACGAATCGAATTCATTATTCTGCTTATTAAACAAGACATGAATTTTATTTAAAAAAGGGAGCCTGTTTTTAAATTCATCCTTGCGCCAGTAATGGATGTTTTTAACATAAACCAATCCATCATTATTATACGACTTTAGCTTAAAAGGACCCGTACCAACCGGATGTTTTTCAATTTCATCCTGATAAAAAAGAAATGCCTTTTTCGAAAAAACCGCAATATTCTGGTGTGTCAGGATTTTCAAAAATGTAGGAGAGCTCCTGTTCAATTTAATTCTCAATGAAAAATCTGAAAGGACTTGAATTCCAGATACTCCTTTTGACATCACTCCATCAAAATCTTCATAAAACTTCATAGCTCCTTCAATTTTTCCCAGAAATAAATGACTATGCTGATTTAGTTTATGTGGAGAACATGCGAGATCTAAACTGAACTTGATGTCTTTGGCTGTTAGTTGCTCGCGCTTTCCGTTGAAACAGGGGTCGTTGTGAAAATAAACATCTTTTCGAATTGTAAAATCAATTGTTTCTTGATCATCAGAGACTTCAAAAGAAGTCGCTAAATTTCCTAATAAACTTTGTGTCTCTTCATCAAAAATTAACAATGTTTCAAATACAGGAGCTATCGCCCGCTGGTTATACATGGAAATAGAAGATAATGGGAAAAATGTATTGACCTGCTCGGAAGTATAAAATGAAATTTTCCCTCCATATACTTTACCTCCTTTAGCTGTTTTTGTTTTTGGATTCTTCTTTTCCACGCGCTGCTCTGCTGAACAAGAACTTATTATCAGTGTAGCTGTAATAATCGCATTAAGAAGTAGGCGCTGCATTTAGTTTGAAATTCTAGCCGCTGTAAATCGATGAGTTTTTCCACCGGTTTTTAAACGGATATAGTAAAGTCCGCAAGCAAGAGAGGAGAGGTCAATGTTATCGCCTTCGCTTTTTATCATAACTTTTTTGCCTTCGCGTGAATACACTTCTATATCAACAGCATGGCTTGTAAAAAACAATTTTCCCGATGTGGGATTCGGGTATGCCAGGTTTTCTGAATTAGACAGCGCCGACAAAGAAAGCGCTCCCACAAATACAGAGTCCGTAAATACACATCCATTTGAATCAGTTAGCTCCAGCGAATACCATCCCGTGCTCAAATATACAATTACGGGATCAGTGGCTCCATTGCTCCATTGATACGAATAAGGCGGCAGCCCTCCTTCTATTGATGAAATAATAATCCCATCCAAATTTGTCATATTACTTGCCAGAATAACATCATAAGAACCTTCAATCGGATCTAAAGATTCGATAGTAAGCTGCTCTTCCTGACTGCAGCCATTACTATCAGATACTATAACTGTATAGGTCCCTTCTGATAAATTAGTTATAACGCTGTCCTGATATAAAACACCATTTACATAATAGGAATACGCGGGAGTTCCACCAGAAACTGCCAGTGTAATCTCTCCATCTTCTGCTCCAGAGCACAACCAGGGAGTATACTCCGTTTCCACTATCAATTCATCAGGAGATGTAATCTCAATAGTTAAAAAATCCATGCATCCGCGCGAATCTGATACCACAACACTAAACGCTCCCGCACTTAGGTTATCAATAAATGACGTGTCCAGACCATTAAACCAGACAGTTTCCGGCATATACGTTGAATCCAATTCTAGTGAAATATTGCCATCAGATTCGCCATAACATGATATGTTCTGAACGGTATACCCATTCACCACAGGAGCCGGTTCCGGGACATCTACTGAGTCTGTAACTACACACCCGTCTGTATGGGTTATTGTAACTGAATTCCAGCCTGCAATAAGGGAGTCATTTGGTTTGCCTGTACCTCCATTTTCCCAGAGAAAAGTACAACCGCTAAACATACAGGGACATCCTGATGAAGACAATGTAGCATTGCCATCATTGTCCCCAACACAGGTTGGTGATGAAATAGCGCCAAAAGAAATGATATAAGGGTCCGAAAGCATAACCTGTCTTTCTTCGTAACACCCCATACTATTCGTTATTCGTACCCAATAAAATCCTGCCGTTACATTAATTAGTGCCGTATCTATCGAGCCATTAGACCAATTATAAATATACGGCCCAGTTGTTCCATATGTAATAGGAATAATTGAACCATCAGATTCATTATTACAGGAAGGGTTTAAAATATTTACATTTGAAATAACACTCAGCATTCCACAGTTCATAGGATAATAGGAATATTCACCGTCAAAATTTGAGCCTAAATAAGACCCCCATGCAATTCCTGCATTTGGACGAATCGAAGATAGATTTACTCTATTTATATAGATTCCATTGGTTGAACCAGGATTTAAGCTGTCTTTTTTAAAGGCATATATCAATTCAATACTTTGATCATTATCAATGTCTATAAATAATGGTGTAGAAGCAAGATTCACTCCGGCTTCAAGGTTGGTTAATGGAGAAACTGTATTGGAAACAAAATCGATTTGTTCAATTCTGTGTTCATAATAGCCATTAGTATTGTAAGTCACTGAAGAAATCGCTTCGTCTCTACCATCATTATTTAAATCTATCGCATTCCCAGAGGAATAATTCAACTCACCTAAACTGTCAATAAATTTCATCTCTCCGCTTGAGCCATCTAACATCACCTGATAAAACTCGGAATAAGAAGGGGCTGTTCCTTTGAAAAGTGTTAAAAACACATCCGGTGTCAGGTCTCCAGTAAAATTACCTAATACAGGCTCTGCACTGGACTCAGTTTCTGGATGCTGAAAGGTCCAATATGTCGAAAAATCACTTCCGTTAATCTTGTGTAATTTCCCGTCAAACGATATAATCATGATATCATAAACCCCAGAGGAGCTATTATAGTTAACGGATGCAGGTGCAATGAACCCTTTTAAAGAATCGGAAGCCAATACAATACTTCCAGCAGTACTGTTGCTTAAAATACTGGATAATGGACACGCGTAAAATGCTCCTCCTAGATTCTCCCCTCCAGTTCCAAAAAGAACCCATTTGTTTCCGTTATTTTGTAGGTCAACGACAATTGGTGAGCAATAGGTCTCTGCGCTATCTGGAACAACAGCGTTGGCCAGAATCTCCCCTGTCAAAGAACTTATTACCATAATATGTCCTGGAGGTCGGTTTGTTTCCCATTCCGGTATAGAATGATCCCCACCATTGGTAACAATGAAATCTGAATAAGTATCCCCATTAATGTCATCAATAAATTGTGGATTGTAGAAATTAAACCATCCGCTATCTGCTGGATTTGTGCCATATGGGTAAAAGTCCCATAGCAATGAGCCATTGGCGCCATCCAGAGCGTAAAACTGGGCCTCCCGTCCAGTAATAAATACATCCTTAATGCCGTCATTGGTAATATCCTGAAAAACCGCAGAGCCAAAAACTTCATTTCTTGAAGGCGCATTCCAAAGCGTCTCTCCAGTGCTGCCATTAATCGCTATTATTCCAGAATTGCTAGAATTTCCGTCTTTGCCGGCGCCTAAGACGATGTCTAATGTCCCATCAAGATTTAAGTCATGTGCATGAGGGGAAGATAAGGTAGCAACGGAGTCTACAAAATTGCTCCATAAAGGAGTCTGTGCCTTCAGATGAGAAAAGCCAAGAGATAAAACCAATAATATGATTTGTGTTTTACTCTTCAAAATTACATTTTTAATTAACGAATCAAGTGCAAGAATCCCTGTCCTTGAATGTCATACCCAGGTTCACCAGTAATACTACTTAAGCCTACCCCTACATACTTGTAAAAGTAAATTCCTTCCTCTGCTTCTTTGCCGTTATTGTCTACTGTTCCGTCCCATGTAGGGTTGAAGTTGTCTGGATCTATACTTGTTTCATTAAATACCACATTCCCCCATCGATTAAAAATAATCAGCTGTAAACTGGCGAGGTTTTCGGTCTCAAGGGCAAACACTTCGTTAGTTTCTTCAGTGTCTGAATTTGGTGTAAACACATTTGGAGCAGATACGATTGGTTGAGGCGGTACTGGATAATTACAGGACCCGTCATTATATGTTGCTATTGGATTGTAATTCAATGCTATTGGATCCGTACATCCACATATTTCCATCTGAATCTGAACAAAGGCAGTGTCTTTACAAAACTCTCCTTGAGAAACGATTAATTGAGCCGTAAAACCAGATGCTGCTGGACCATCGTAGGTATTGGAAAAAGTCTCGTTTAAATCAATACTTGTCTGGCTTCCTCCGTCCCCAAAAAACAATTCATAAGAATCTCCGTTTTCGCTTGAACTATAGTCAAAAGAAACACTCAACGGAGCACAACCTGAAAGAGGACTCGCATTCAACACTGCAACAGGAGGATTCAATAGGTCAACAAAGGCACTATCCGTAACGGTACATACCGCATCTTCTACGCTGACATAATACCAGCCTGATGGCAGGTCAGTCCACACAGAGGCCGCTGGTCCTGGTTGTCCTGTGCTGTTCACCCATGAATAATATACCCCATGAGACGGTGTGGTCGTTTCACCACTTACCAGAGCGGATACATAACCATCGGGTTCACAAGTCGCCGGACCAACAATGATTGTATCAATTGCCAACGTTTGATTTAAGGTAATCGTAAGCGTATCCGTAGCACTAAAGTCACAGAAATCTGTGGCCGTGACTAATACATCAATGGTTCCGTTTTCACTAATCCCTTGAACTATGGAGTCTCCAGACCCTATGGGATTTCCGTCCATGTCAGTCCAGTCGAATGTATACGGTGCATAACCTCCAGATGCCGAAACACTAACCCACAAGCTGTCTTCAGCACAAACAACCAATGTGTCTGATTCATTGATGTTAATTATAGGTCCGTCTCCTATGTATATAATGCCTGAAGAAATTATTGTGTCTCCACAAATATTAATAAGCTCTACTGTAATGGTCACTGATTCAAATGGCTCAGGAATACCATCCTGAAACGGAGTCAAAGTAATAACCACTGAATCTTCCCCTGGAAGAAAAATAACGGTGTCTGGAAGTGAATTGTAATCGGTTCCTTCAATCGCGTCTCCACCAATCGTATAATTAATGATTAAGGTATCTCCCGTTTCTCCTTCAGGTCTTGTAAAAATAAAGTTGGCATCTGTACAGCCTTCAACAATGGTAGAGTCCCCCGAAACCGTAGCAACAGTAACATCTATGGCGTCCGAAACAAAACTTCCTGCTTCAAGAAATACAGCCGTATTTAGAAAGTCATCTTGACAGTCGGCTACCGCTAATTTAAAATGATATACCTCTCCGCATTCCACACTTAATTCAACTGGTATAGGTATGGTAAAGCCATTCATGGTATGTGTAGTTCCCCCACTATTATCCACATAGTAGGATGCATTTAGACCCGGGTGAATTGTACTAATTGTTATGGGCGTCGAAGTTCCTGGTATTACCGCAACGTTTTCCGCTCCTCCGGGAAATCCCGCTGGAGAAACAAAAGGGCCAGAAAAGCCTGGTCCGCTAACAAAAAAGGCAAATACGTCATTGAACACCGTATTGACATATGTGAGATACTCATCCGAAGCAAACACAAAATTAAAGCCTGCCACATTAGATGAGGGGACAAAGTCAAATTCTAAAATTGCAGCATCATTGGTTGATGATATCGTCCCTGCAGAAGGATTTGAAGATACAGACTGTGCAACTGATAGTAAATCAGGATCCGATAATCCACTGCCCGGTTGTCCAGCATCCATGTTGATTGCCGGGCCGACCAATCCATTAACAGGTCCAGCTGCTATAACAAGTCCCGCATCAAATCCAATATTAGACGTGGAGCCATCAAAGGTTCCAATTTGATCAACATTTCCTAAATAGCTGACATTAGAGACCGTAATTCCTGGGCCTACTAATCCTTGCACATACTGAAGGGGAGTCATTCCAGATGTCACAGTAAGTTGCGAGAAGCTTGAATTTGCCAATAGGAACAGTGAAGTAAAGAAGAAATAAGTTAGCTTCAAAATTGTAATTATTTATTGTGTTGTTCGTCTTAATAAAAGACTATTATAAATTCCTTTAAGTTGCATGCAAAAATAAGCAATTATTCAGTACTTAAAAAAAAGCATTATTTTGCACCCTCAAAAAAACAAATAAATGAATAAAACACAACTGTTTATTGATGAAAACAAAGGACGTTTTCTAGATGAATTAATGGCGCTTCTTCGCATTCCTTCTGTTTCTGCTGATTCTTCCTTCAGTAAAAATGTCGAAAATTGTGCTGAAGCACTTTCGCAAAATTTAATCTCGATCGGATTATCGAATGTAAAAGTATACCCTACAAAGGGACACCCTATTGTATACGGAGAGAAAATTTTAGACTCCGCTCTTCCTACAATCCTGGTTTACGGACATTATGATGTTCAACCCGCAGATCCAATAGAATTATGGGACTCTGATCCTTTTGACCCGGTAATAAAACCTACAGACATACACCCTGAAGGAGCTATTTTTGCTCGTGGCTCTTGTGATGATAAGGGCCAGATGTTCATGCATGTAAAAGCTGTTGAAGCCATGATTAATTCCGGAGAGCTACCATGTAATGTAAAATTAATGATTGAAGGAGAAGAGGAAGTTGGAAGCGAAAATCTAGGTGAATTCGTAAAAAACCAGAAGGAATTACTGAAGGCTGACATCATTCTTGTTTCAGATACTGGAATGCTTGCCAATGATATACCTTCTATAACGACAGGGCTGAGGGGGCTCAGCTATGTTGAGGTAGAGATTACGGGGCCTAATCGAGATTTGCATTCGGGCTTATACGGGGGGTGTGTGGCAAATCCTATTAATATTTTATGTGATATGATCAGCTCTCTTCAGGATGAGAACGGGAAAATGACGATTCCTGGATTTTATGATCAGGTCTTGACGCTTTCCCAAGAGGAAAGAGCTGAAATGGCTAAAGCTCCTTTCTCTCATGAGGAATATTGCAAAGCCCTTGATCTTGATGACACAAAAGGAGAGCTTGGGTTTTCCACCATGGAAAGAGGCTCCATACGGCCCACACTGGATGTCAATGGGATCTGGGGAGGCTATACAGGAGAAGGAGCCAAAACAGTTATCCCTTCAAAGGCTTATGCAAAAATTTCTATGAGGCTTGTTCCGGATCAAGACCCCATACAAATTACCCAGCTTTTCAGCTCACATTTCGAATCTATTGCCCCAAAAGGAGTTCGCGTTGTAGTTACTCCGTTCCACGGTGGAGAGCCAGCTGTTACTCCTGTAGACTCTATAGGTTATAAGGCAGCAAGTGAAGCTTATGAGAAAGCCTTCGGTAAAAAACCTATTCCTATACGTAGCGGAGGGAGTATTCCAATCGTGGCTATGTTTGAAAAAGAACTAGGCCTAAAAACAGTGCTAATGGGTTTTGGACTGGATAGCGACGCCATTCACTCTCCAAATGAACATTATGGCGTATTTAACTATTACAAAGGCATTGAGACTATCCCGTATTTTTTCGATTCATTTACTAAACTGTCTAAGTAAATGAGGTCTGTTTTACTTTTTGGTGTTGTATTTGTTTTTAGTTCTTGCGTATCCTGGAAGACTCCTGAATTGATGAGCTTTGGGGGGGTTAAAGATGTAAAAATCAAAC
>Ga0206679_10002248_pt1 | contig 15353 bp, 14 predicted proteins | sample M110012015metaG_FD_155464 | JGI IMG/M metagenome (GOLD analysis project Ga0206679, IMG submission 155464) | Ammonia-oxidizing marine archaeal communities from Monterey Bay, California, United States - M1 100m 12015 | ecosystem: Environmental > Aquatic > Marine > Intertidal zone | place: USA... | reverse complement strand
AAGAATTGTTTGGTGCTGTTGTAGCTAAAATTGGTGATCGTCCTGGTGGATACACTCGTATCATCAAAACGGGTAATCGTTTAGGTGATAATGCTGAGATGTGTATGATTGAGTTGGTTGATTTCAATGAAGTTTACACGAACGGTAAAGAGACTAAGAAAACTAAAACACGTAGACGTAAGAAAACTACTGCTACAGTAGAAGAAGCGCCTGCAGTTGAGGAAGCTCAAGTAGTAGAGGAAACTCCAACTACAGAAGAACAATCGTCTGACGATGCAAACAAAGATGCATAAGAGACAATTGTTTACTATTCTCTAAATACAAATTAAAGGATAGGGCTTCGGCTTTATCCTTTTTTTATGATTTTTGATTTTCGATGAAATACCAAGTAAAACAAAAAGCCGTACTACTTCTGGAAGATGGAGCTATCTTTCATGGGCATGCTGCAGGTCTGAAAGGAACTGCAACTGGAGAAGTGTGTTTTAATACCGGAATGACAGGGTATCAAGAGATCTTTACAGATCCTTCATACACTGGTCAGATGATGCTGACTACGAATGCACATATTGGTAACTACGGTGTACATAAAGATGAAGTTGAGTCTGATAGTGTGAAAATTTCCGGTTTAATCTGTAAAGATTTTAACGATCATAATTCACGTCCAGATTCGAGTATGTCTTTACAAGAATACTTTGAACAAGAAGGTTTGGTAGCTATTTGCGATGTAGATACACGTGCGCTTGTACGTTATGTTCGTAATAAAGGAGCAATGAATGCCATTATCTCTTCTGATAATTTAGATATTGACTTTTTGAAAGCTGAACTAGCTAAAGTCCCAAGTATGGACGGTTTAGAGCTTTCATCTACAGTATCAACCAAAGAAGCTTATACTTTTGGTGATGAGAATGCTGCGATTAAAGTTGCTGTTCTCGACTTGGGAGTGAAGAAAAATATATTGCGTTGTTTAAGCGATAGAGGCTGTTTCTTGAAGGTTTTCCCTATGCATACTTCTATGGAGGATATGTTAGCTTGGAATCCTGATGGTTTCTTCTTGTCTAACGGTCCTGGAGATCCGAGTGCAATGCCGAAGGTTATTGCTGAAGTAAGTAAGATTCTTGAAGCTGGATTGCCAATTTTTGGTATTTGTTTAGGACACCAAATGATTGGTCTTTCTTCAGGGCTTGAGACTTATAAAATGCATAATGGTCACAGAGGTATCAACCACCCAGTTTTCAATTTAGAATCGGGTAAAGGTGAGATTACTTCTCAAAACCACGGTTTTGCTATTAGCATGGACAGTTTGGAAGGGCATGAGAATATCGTTCTAACACACAAAAACTTAAATGATAATACAGTGGAAGGTATTCGATTGAAAGATCGTTCGTGCTTCTCGGTACAATACCACCCAGAGTCTTCTCCAGGGCCACACGATTCTCGTTACCTATTCGATCAGTTTATAAATAACATCAAAGCACATAAAAACTAGTTTTAGAATGACTTTAATTTCTGATATCCACGCACGTCAAATTCTTGATTCAAGAGGTAATCCAACTTTAGAAGTTGATGTAGTTACTGAATCTGGTGCATTCGGTCGTGCTGCAGTTCCTTCTGGAGCTTCAACAGGTAAACACGAAGCTGTTGAATTGAGAGATGGTGATTCATCTATCTACATGGGAAAAGGCGTTCTTAAAGCCATCGACAATGTAAATGGACCACTTTATGATTCTTTGGTGGGTATGCCAGTTGAAGATCAAGCAGGAATAGATCAGTTGATGATTGATATAGATGGAACTCCAAATAAATCGATTATTGGTGCAAATGCAATGTTGGCTATATCTTTGGCAAGTGCTAAAGCAGCAGCAGCTTCAACAGGGCAAATGCTTTATAACTATATCGGTGGAGTAAACGCACGTACACTTCCTATTCCAATGATGAACATCTTAAATGGAGGTTCTCACGCAGATAATGCTATCGATTTTCAGGAGTTTATGGTTATGCCTGTAGGCGCTGAAACATTCTCGGAGTCTTTAAGAATGGGAACTGAAATTTTCCACCACTTAAAAGCTGTATTGAAATCTAAAGGATTAGCTACTAACGTAGGTGATGAAGGTGGATTTGCACCAAATTTACGTTCTAATGTTGAGGCCATGGAAATGGTTTTACAAGCTGTTGAAAAAGCAGGTTATCGTCCAGGAGAAGATGTTTACGTTTCTATGGATGCTGCAGCTTCAGAATTCTATAATGCCGAAGAAGGTGTCTACCACTTCCACCAATCTACAGGAGAGAAATTAACTTCTGCTGAGATGGTTGATTACTGGGCAGACTGGTGTAAGAAATATCCTATCCTTTCTATTGAAGATGGATTAGATGAAGACGACTGGTCTGGATGGAAAAACCTTACGGAGCGTTTAGGCGATAAAATACAATTGGTAGGTGATGATTTGTTTGTTACAAACGTAGATCGCCTATCAAGAGGAATCAATGAAGGTATCGCGAATTCACTTTTGGTAAAAGTAAATCAAATTGGTACCTTAACAGAAACGATGAACGCTGTGCAAATGGCGCAAATCAATTCTTATACTTCTGTAATGAGCCACCGCTCTGGAGAAACAGAAGACAATACGATTGCTGACTTAGCAGTAGCTTTGAATACAGGACAGATCAAAACTGGATCTGCTTCTCGTTCCGACCGTATGGCTAAGTACAACCAACTCCTTCGCATTCAAGAAGCACTGGGCGATACAGCAATCTTCCCTGGTAAGGATTTTAAATTCTTAAAATAAGTTGAAGCAAAGCTTTTGGCTTTGATTTTGCATAGGGGACGAAGGGAATACATTAACGATCAATAAACGGAATAGATGTCAGATTTTGCAGAAATAATATATGATGGAAAGACTTTTCAACTGCCTGTAGTAGAAGGTAGCGAAGGAGAGAAAGCCATTGATATTAGTAAATTAAGAGGTGCTTCGGGACTTATTACTATCGATAAAGGATTTAAGAATACAGGTGCTACTGAAAGTGCTATTACCTTTTTAGATGGTGAAAAAGGAATTTTACGCCATAGAGGTTACAGTATCGAAGAGTTGGCAGATAAGTCATCTTTCATCGAAGTTTCTTATTTAGTTATTTATGGTGAGCTTCCTACTCAAGAAGAGTTAGCTGCCTTTAAAAATGATATTACTCAACATACTCTGGTGCACGAAGATGTGAAAGCGATCTTAGATGGATTTCCTTCTAAAGCCCATCCTATGGGAGTGCTTTCTTCATTAGTATCTTCTTTAACAGCATTCTATCCGAAGTCTTTAGATCCTAACCGTTCTGTTGAAGAAGTAAATGGAACTATCATCCGTTTATTAGCTAAGTTGCCAACTTTGGCTGCTTGGGCATTTAAAAACCGTGTACGTCAGCCTTTAGTGTATCCAAATAACAATTTGGACTACTGTTCTAATTTCTTACGTATGATGTTTGGTTTACCAACTGAGGAGTATAATATCAATCCAGTGGTAGCTAATGCACTTGATAAATTATTGATTCTTCACGCCGATCACGAGCAAAATTGTTCAGCATCTACGGTTCGTATTGTAGGTTCGTCGCACGCTAGTTTATATGCATCTGTTTCTGCTGGTATTGCAGCCCTTTGGGGACCACTTCACGGTGGAGCTAACCAAGCGGTTATCGAAATGTTAGAAGATATTAAAGCCGATGGTGGAGATGTTTCTAAATATGTTGCCAAAGCAAAAGATAAGTTTGATCCTTTCCGTTTAATGGGATTCGGTCATAGAGTTTATAAAAACTTCGATCCTCGTGCGCGTATTATTAAAAAGGCGGCAGATGATGTATTAAATGCTCTTGGAATTGAAGATCCTGTATTGGAGATTGCTCAAGAACTAGAAGCTGTAGCTTTAAAAGATCAATACTTCATCGATAGAGGTTTATACCCTAACGTTGATTTCTATTCAGGTATCATCTACCGTGCTTTAGGAATTCCAACAGATATGTTTACAGTGATGTTTGCACTAGGTCGTTTACCAGGTTGGATTGGGCAATGGAAAGAAATGCGTGAAAATGGAGATCCTATTGGTCGTCCGCGTCAAGTGTACACTGGTCACAACGAAAGACCCTACGTTTCGATTAACGACCGGTAAGAATATACGATTCCAAAAAGCCCGAGCATTTGCTCGGGCTTTTTTTATTGGTTGATAGTTTATCGAATCCCTTAGAATAAATATCTTTGAGTAAATACTGTAACAATGGCATATAAAAGTTTAGAAGCTTGTATTCAGGATCTTGAAAAGAATGGTCTACTTATTCGCATAAAAGAAGGAGTTGATCCTTATTTGGAAATGGCTTCTATACAGTTGCGTGCCTATGAGAAGGGAGCTGCTGCTATACTTTTTGAAAAGGTGAAAGGTTCAGAGTTTAGAGTCTTGTCAAATTTATTTGGCGATATCGAACGTTCGCGCTTTTTGTTTCGCGATACCATGGAAATGGTACAGAAGATTGCTCTTCTGAAGAAAGAGCCCTTATTGGCTTTAAAAAGCCCTTTAAAGTATAGTTCTATACCTAAGCATCTATTCAATGCTTTACCTAAAAAAGTTTCAAAACGCAGTGCGGGATTTTCAGAAACTACCATCGATAAGCTTCCACAAATTACTTGTTGGAAAAAAGATGGCGGTCCTTTTATCACCTTACCTATTGTTTATACCGAAGATGTAGATCAACCAGGTTGGACTAAATCCAATATGGGAATGTATCGCATTCAACTTGGTGGTAACGATTATATTCAGAATGAAGAAATAGGTTTGCATTATCAAATTCATAGAGGAATAGGAGTGCATCAATCTAAAGCCAATGCCAAAGGCGAACCTTTAAAAGTGAGCATTTTTGTTGGAGGACCTCCAGCTTTAACTTTTTCGGCAGTAATGCCTTTGCCCGAAGGGATGCCAGAATTTGCATTTGCAGGTATGTTAGGTGGTAAGCGTATGCGTTACTTTAAAGAGGATGGTTATACCGTTTGTGCCGATGCTGATTTTGTGATTACAGGAGAAGTGTATCCTCACAAAGTAAAACCCGAAGGTCCTTTTGGAGATCACCTGGGCTATTATAGTTTGAAACACGATTTTCCAGTGATGAAAGTCCATAAGGTATATCATAAGAAAGATGCTATTTGGCCTTTCACTGTGGTAGGAAGACCTCCACAAGAGGATACAAGCTTTGGTGCTATGATTCACGAATTGGCTGGCGACACCATTCAAATGGAATTGCCAGGTGTAAAAGCGGTTCATGCAGTAGATGTAGCAGGAGTTCATCCACTACTTTTTGCGATTGGTTCCGAGCGTTATACGCCTTATGTAAAAGAGCGCTATCCCGCAGAAATTTTAACGCAAGCAAATCATATTTTGGGCTTCGGACAGATGTCCTTAGCTAAGTTCTTATTCATTGCTGCCGAAGGAGATAATAAAGCTTTGAATATAGATGATGAAGAGGCTTTTGTTCAACATATACTTGAACGTGTAAATTGGGAAAGAGATTTACATTTCTATACCAAAACCAGTATTGATACCTTAGACTATTCAGGAGAAGGATTGAATACAGGTTCTAAAGTGGTGATTGCGGCAGCAGGTGAGCAATGTAGAACTTTGGCTCATACTTTTACATCTACGAATTCATTCCCAGAAGGTATTACAAATGTTAAAGTGGTTGCTCCTGGTGTTCTAGCTGTTTCTTGTACAGCCTTCGAAACGTATGAAAAGGCAAGTGTTGAAATAGAATCTTGGGCAAAAGGATTGAATGAGTTCTTAGGCGAGAAGTCTAATTCCATGCCTTTACTCACCCTATGCGACGATGCTGATTTTGTAGCGGAGACGTATAATAATTTCTTGTGGTCGACTTTCACTAGAGCCAATCCATCGCATGATATCTACGGTATAGACTCGTTTACGACTCATAAACATTGGGGCTGCAAAGGACCTTTGATGATAGATGCACGTATCAAACCTCATCACGCTCCACCATTGCTTTTAGATGAAGAAGTAGAGAGAAAAGTAGATATGCTATTTGCTAATCACTCAGAGTTATCAAAGCTTTAACACCCCTATAATCCCCTCGAGGGGATAATTTCACTCATCAATGTATAATTAGTCATTATTAACTATTCATCGGTCACTAAAAATGTCTCCTGAACTCTAAAATTATTACTTTTGCTCCTGATGATAGTATTCCACACAGAAATGCAGGACATCGTAGTGAGTCCTAACTATTTCTATCAAGAAAACTCATGGGATTAAGCTTCTATCTGTCTCTGACGAATTGCTTCATAAAGAATAACAGCGGTAGCTACAGACACATTAAGTGATTCCGTTTTACCAAACATAGGAATACGCGTTCTAGCATCTGCTAATTCTAAAATATCTTCAGAAATACCATCTTCTTCAGAACCCATTACAATAACAACAGGGTCTACAAAAGGAACATCGTATAGGTTAGTATCCGATTTCTCGGTACAAGCCACTACTTTAAGTCCACTCTTTTTAAGGTACTTTAAACTATGGTGAAGATTCTGTTCTCTACAAATTGGAATGTGCATTAAAGCTCCAGTCGAAGTCTTCATGGCATCGGAGTTTAACTGAGCACCACCAATTTTAGGTAAGATGATAGCGTTTACACCACAAGCCTCTGCTGTTCGCGTAATCGCTCCGAAGTTACGTACATCGGTAATTCTATCGAGCATTAAGAAGATTGGGGATTTCCCTTCTTCGAAGGTCTTCATCAATACATCACCTAAGCTATAGAAGTTTACAGGCGATACAAAAGCAAAAACACCTTGGTGCTCTTTGTGAGTAAGACGGTTTAGTTTTTCAACTGGCACTGCTTTAAACATAATGTTGTGCTCTTTTAAAAGGGCACGCAATTCCATAGCTAAACCAGTGTTAACACCTTTCTCCATAAAGATTTTATCGAATTCTTTACCTTCACGAACAGCGTCCATTACAGCTTGTAATCCAAAAATCTCTAAACTCTTTTGTAAACGATCTTTCTTCATAGGCGCAAAAATACGATTATTCGTTCTCAAGCAAGAATTCTGTTTCCGATTTGTCAAGTAAATCTTGAGAAATACTTTTGTTGGTTTTCGCGCCCAACTTTTTAATCTTTTCGACACTCGTCACCAAGTTCCCTCTTCCAGTATGTAGCTTGCCTTGCGCCGCTTCATATTTTTTGTGGGCATTGTCAATAGCTTTTCCAACTCCTTCGAGATCGGTAACAAAACCACAGAATTTTTCGTATAAAGCACCCGATTGACGGGCTATTTCAAGCACGTTTTTCTTTTGGTTTTCTTGTTGCCAAATAAAAGACACCGTGCGCATGGTAGCCATTAAGGTAGAAGTGCTTACTAAAATGATGTTCTTGTTTAATGCCAAGTTAAAAATGTCAGTATCTTCTTGAAGTGCTGAGGTAAGCGCAGGTTCTATAGGGATAAACATCAAAACGTAATCGGGTGCATTGATGCTGTATAAATTTGGATAGTCTTTACTTGCTAAGTCTTTGATGTGTTTCTTCAAGCTTTCTAGATGTTGTTTTAGATAGACTTGTTTCTGTAACTCATCTTCGGCATTTACAAACTGCTCGTAGGCAGTAAGTGATACTTTTGAATCGATGATTAAGTTTTTGTGGTCGGGAAGGTCAATGATGCAGTCAGGACGTTTGTCGTTTCCTTCCTCATCTTTCATGGAGTTTTGTGTACGGAAATGAACTCCTTTGTTTAAGCCCGATTTTTCGAGGAGAACTTCTAATTGCAATTCGCCCCAATCACCTTGAACTTTAGAATCACCCTTAAGAGCTTTGGTCAAATTAATAGCGTCTTGGCTGATTTTCTGATTCGCCTCTTGGAGCAATTTAATTTGCTCCGAAAGTCCCGCTCTATTTTTTTGATCTTTTACATACTTATCCTCAACACTCTCTTCGAAGCTTTTAATCTTCTCGCCGAGCGGTTTTAGAATTTGCTCGATGTTCTTTTGGTTTTGCTCGGCAAACTTCTCCGATTTCTTTTCTAAAATCGTGTTAGCCATGTTCTCGAACTGCGTTTGCAATTGCCTCTGTTGTTCTATTAAGCGCTTGCCTTCTTCGTCGAGTTTTGATTTTAAAGTATCTATCAAGGTATTTCTAGAAGAGACATCGCCCTTTAAGTTTCCGATAATTTCTTCTTTCTCTCGGTTTTCTTTTTCAACTTTTTCAGATCGCTCTTTTTCAGATGCAAAAAGTTCTTTCGAAACGTATTTGTCGAGTTCCAGATTCTGCTCGTTTTTGGGAGATTTATTTTTGATGTATAAAATCCCAATGCTGATTCCAGCTCCCAATCCAATCAATAAGTAAACGATTTCCATAAGTATCTTTTATAAGTGCAAGGTCTAATCTAATAATGACAATTGTTGACAATCATCAGCTAAATTCCAATCGATGGTTTCTTTGCCCACCCGATTTAAGTATTCGTTAGTTTTCGAGAAAGGTTTGGAACCAAAGAATCCATTTCGAGCCGAAAAAGGCGATGGATGTACCGATTGGATGATGTGATGTTTATTTTCATTTATCAACTTTAATTTCTTTTGAGCGAAATTCCCCCAGAGGATAAAGACGATATTTTCGCATTTTTGAGATATCGTCTCGATAATCTTATCGGTAAATATTTCCCAGCCTTTTTTTTGATGTGAACCAGGCTCGTGTGCTCTAACAGATAAAGTAGCGTTCAATAGTAATACGCCTTGCTCAGCCCATTTTTCTAAATTTCCAGATGCAGAAATGCTACAAGCTAAGTCACTTTGTAGCTCCTTGAAAATATTCTTCAAGGAAGGCGGAATTTTCATTCCATTGGCAACCGAAAAACTTAAGCCATTTGCCTGACCGTGGTTATGATAAGGATCTTGTCCTAGAATGACTACTTTAATTTTATTGAATCCCGTTTTATTTAGAGCAGAAAATATTAATTCAGCAGGAGGGAAGATACTGTGTACTTCTCGCTCAGTTTCTACAAAATCACAGAGCTCTTTGAAATAATCTTTTTCAATTTCGCTTTCTAAATGTTTAATCCAAGAAGTATTTAGGGCTTCAATCATGAATCAAAAATAAGGGAATTAGTCTACTGATTGTTTAAATCCCACATTTTTTCTAGGTTCATTTTTCTGATTTATTAATTGTTTGAGTACATCAAATACTTGTGAAAATTTATGATCATAGTTTGCCTCCAATTCTTCTATTTTTTGTGAGAGTTCTTTGTGATTTAAAAGATGTTCTCTAATTCGTACAAAACACGTACCACTAAGATACTCGCATTAATAGCCTGTTCACTTTTCAATATACTGGCTAACATTACCGCTCCATGTTCTGTGAACACGTAAGGAAGGTGTTTTCGATGAGCTCCTCTGTTTCTAAGGTCACAATTTGTGACCTTAAAGATTCTCGTTCTAAGCAAAGTTTAGCCCATTGATCAGAATTTAGTTGAAACATAAAGTCTTTTGGGAATCTTTCGATATTTCTTTTTACAGCCTGGTTTAAGACCTTAGTTTGTACTCCATACAAAATAGCTAAATCACTATCGAGCATAACCTTTTGATTGTTGACGAGATAAATACGGGATGTAATTTGTTCGTTAATAAGGTTGTTGTTATTCATTTGATTGATTATAATATTTAGTTTATATACTAAATTACAAAATAATAAAAGCAAGCGCCCAAATGATGGCATTCTATTTGCTCAATAAATTTTTAGTATTTTTGCCCCACATTAAAAACGAAAAACATGAAAAAGGCCTTTTTTATTGCTGCTTTATTTGTTGTTGCTATTGCTTCACAATCTTGCTGTGTAACAGCTAATTGCCCAGGTGTGGCACAAGTTGAAACACCAGAAAGCAATTCTTAAATGAATTGGGTAGCCCTTACAGACTATTCGCAAATACAAAAGGCTATGGAACAATCTGAGCCTTTTCTTGTGTTTAAGCACAGCACTCGATGTTCTATTTCATCTATGGCATTAGGTCGTTTTGAAAGAAATTTTAGTCTTGATACTGTGCAAGCATTTTATTTAGATTTGATAGCATACCGTTCAATTTCTAATGTATTATCTGAGGAATTCTGTGTAGAGCATCAATCGCCACAACTTTTATTCATTCAGAGTGGTAATTGTACCTATAATGCATCTCACAACTCCATAGATATTAACGAGATTAAAGCAAAGCTTTAGACACAGATTGATTGGATATTCCTTAATTTTGTCCCCAGTAAAACGGTATTGATGGCAACAGAGACTACCAAAGAGAAAAAAGAAAAACGCCAAGGAAAACCGAAATGGTTGCGTGTAAAACTTCCTACTGGCGAGAGCTATAAGAAGGTTCGAAAATTGGTTAGTAACCATAAGCTTCATACTATTTGCGAAAGTGGTAATTGCCCTAATATGGGTGAGTGTTGGGGCGAAGGGACTGCTACCTTTATGATTCTTGGAAATATATGTACGCGTTCTTGCGGATTTTGTGCTGTAGCAACAGGGAAACCTTTAGCAGTTGATTGGGCTGAGCCCGAAAGAGTAGCACGTTCTGTTAAATTAATGGAAGTGAAACATGCCGTAGTTACCTCTGTAGATCGTGACGATTTGAAAGATGGCGGTTCTATCATATGGGCTGATACGGTAAGGGCCATTCGCAGAGTGAGTCCTAGCACCACTATGGAAACTCTAATTCCAGATTTCAAAGGGAATATGGATCAGGTACAACGCATTATCGATGTAGCTCCTGAAGTAGTTTCTCATAATATGGAAACCGTAAAACGCTTGACACGTTCTGTTCGTATTCAAGCAAGATATGAACGTTCTTTAGAAGTTTTGAAATATTTGAAAGAAGGTGGTATGCGTACCAAAACAGGTATCATGCTTGGCTTGGGCGAGACTGAAGAAGAGGTGATTGAGGCAATGAAAGATTTGGTTGGGGTAGGTGTAGATGTGTTGACATTGGGGCAATATTTACAGCCGACTCCAAAACATTTACCGGTACAGGATTTTGTGACTCCAGAGCAGTTTGCGAAGTATAAGGAAATTGGTTTAGAGTTGGGTTTACAATATGTAGAAAGCGGTCCTTTAGTGCGATCGTCTTATAAAGCAGAAAAACATTTAAAATAAGAGAAGAGGCTATTGCCTCTTTTTTTTAGCTTTGAAAAATGAAGAATATCAAAGTAGCCATTAATGGATTTGGAAGGATAGGAAGAACACTTTTCCGTGTCTTACATCAGCGTGAGGGAGTAGAGGTTGTGGCTATTAACGATGTAGCGGATCTTCATACTTTGGCACATCTTTTAAAATACGATTCGGTACACAGAACTTTCGAAGGTCAGGTTACAACCAATGTTAATTCTTTGGTGATTGATGGTAGAGCAATTGAATACACTCAAGAGTCGAAGCCAGAAAACTTAAGTTGGACGAATTGTGATGTTGTCATCGAGGCTAGTGGTAAGTTTTTATCGAAAGCTGATTTAGAGCAACACATAATTGCTGGAGCTAATAAAGTAATCTTAGCAGCACCATCAAATGGTGATGAGGTGAAAATGGTAGTTTTAGGAGTGAATGATGAAATTATCGACAGTCATGATACGCTCTTGTCGAATGCTTCTTGTACGACTAATTCTGCTGCTCCAATGGTACAGTTAATAGACCAGAATTTTGGAGTTGAACAAGCCTATATAACAACGGTTCATTCATATACGAACGATCAAACTTTACACGATACGCCTCATAAAGATTTACGTAGGGCGAGAGCTGGATCGTTGTCTATAATTCCTACAACTACAGGTGCCGCAAAAGCGCTATCGAAAATTTTCCCACATCTTGAAATTGGTGGTTGTGGAATGCGTGTTCCTGTGCCGAATGGTTCCTTAACTGATATGACCTTTATTGTTAAAAAGAACTGCACTATTGAAGAAGTGAATAAAGTGTTTTTAGAAGCTTCAGAGTCATCGCACAAAGGTTATGTTGCCTACACCGAAGATCCTATTGTTTCGATTGATGTAGTTGGTAATCCCGCATCGTGTTTATTCGATGCTCAATTAACTTCTGTTTTGGGTAAGATGGTGAAAGTTGTTTCTTGGTACGATAACGAAATAGGCTATTCTAATCGCCTTGCTGACTTGATTCAAAAAATCTCTTAATAGCGATTACTTATTAAGCGCTTTAGAGAATTTAGATTCGTAGAATTTCAATTCAAAAGTCCCATCTTCAAGCACCCCATAAGAGTTGTACTGTACCCACTCACCAAGATTAATGTACTTACTTTGTTCTGTAAGATTGATGTCTAATGGTAAGTGACGGTGTCCAAAAAGGAAATAATCGAAATGTTCGGTTGCTAAAATTTCTTTTGAATAATCTACAAGCCATTCGTTTGAATCTCCTTTAAATACAGCATCGTTTTCTGTATTGGCGATTCTGCTTTTACTCGAAAAATAATTTGCTAGAGCAAAAGAAGTGTTTGGATGTAATCGTGAAAATAGCCACTGACAAACAGAACTCGTAAATATTTTTTTTAAGAATTTATAGGAATGGTCTCCAGGGCCTAATCCATCGCCGTGGCCAATAAAGCATTTTTTGCCTTGAAGTACAACTTGAATAGGCTCTCTATAAACCTTCATTCCAATCTCTTCTTCTAGGTAGCCAAAAGTCCACAGATCGTGGTTCCCAGTGAAAAAATGAACAGGAATTCCCGAGTCACATATTTCGGCTAATTTACCAAGTATGCGTACATGACCACGGGGTACAGCGCGTTTCCATTCGTACCAAAAGTCAAATACATCTCCAACTAAATAAATCGCACTTGCATCCTTTTGTATGTCACTCAACCAAGAAACAATCTTACGTTCCCGTTCTATACTTTCAGAATGATTAGGAGCTCCCAAATGGAAGTCAGAAGCGAAATATATTTTGGATTGTGTAGACATTTATTGCTTTAGGAGTTTAGCTATTTTAGAGTCTAGAAATTCTTCAGGTAGATTTTCGCCAATAATACGTCCATTGGTATCAATTAAGACTGTAAAAGGGATGCTGCGGAATGCGTATTTATTTCTAATTTCCGATTCCCAACCTTTCAACTCACTTATTTGTGTCCAGCTGAGTTTATCTTCCTTAATCGCATTCATCCAATCTTGTTTTGGACTTGACTGTTGAGGCGTTCCATCTAATGAAATACTAATCATCTCTAAGCCCTTTTTATTGTATTTGTTGTAAAGTTCTACCATTTTAGGATTCGCAGCTCTACAAGGTCTACACCAAGAAGCCCAAAAGTCGAGTAGAATTAGTTTTCCTTTATACTCATTTAAGGATACTGAATCGCCATTCGGATTAAGCATGCTAAAGTCTTGGGCGAAAGCCATCTTTACAACATCTTTTAGTAGTTGTGTATGTGTAGAGTTTGGCCAATTGTTTTGAAAGCTTGTAGCGACCTTTTCGTAGTATTCGTAATCAGTGTGAAGATTGAGGATGTTTTCACCTTTTACAGCTTGAAAAAGAGCTAAGATTGCCACCTTAGAGTTTAAGTTGGTATCGATAAAACTTTTTAAGTAATTACTGTGTTCTTCGAAAATGGAGTTAAATCGTTTCTGAATATCTTCAAAGTCTTCCTTTTGAGCTTCCTTGGCTTCTTCGTAGATCAAGTCGATTGCTACTTCAAACGTATTGAGTTTGTTATTTAGCTCCAAAATTTGATTTGAACCTTTTGAGCCTTCAATTGAATAGTTGTTAGCCCAATCGATCCTTTGCCCACTAATTTCTAGTTGCTCACCTTTTTCTATGAGTAGATTGATTCCTTCACCTTCTGGAGTTCGCAAAATGAAAAATGCAGAACCATCAATGCTATTTGCTGTGACAAACTCTCCGTTTTTAGCGAAAAGCGTATCTACTAAAAGTAAGTTATTAGCTTCAATTTTCTCGAAGATGATGGTGTCTACACCTTCAACTTCGGCATGTATAGTGAAATCACCTTTAGGTGTTTGCATTTTAGGCTGACAAGCACTAAAAGACAATAAAATTAATCCTACAACAGGAATTAAGTTTCTCATCAATTTATTTTTCAAGTTCTTCTCTGATCAATTGATTGGCAACTTTAGGGTCTGCCTTACCACGTGATAACTTCATCACTTCACCCATGAATAAACCTAAAAGATTCTTCTTTCCACCTCTATATGCTTCAGCTTTATCTGGGAATTTAGCTAAAGCTTGTTTTACAAACTCTACTAATTCATCAGAGTTAGAATCCTGAATTAAATGGTTTTGCTCGGCAAGTTTTAGGGGACTAGTTTCGGGCGTTTTCACCATTAGTGGGAAAAGCTCTTGAGTAGCTTTAGAACTTGCTATTTGACCTTCTTTGATCAGTTGAATCATTTCCGAGATGCGAGAAGCCGGAAGATTTAATTGGTCAATATCAATAGCCTTATCATTTAAGTGAGATTTAACAGCTCCCATCATTATATTGGCAGCCATTTTGTACTCACTCGTATGAGAAGTGATTTCCTCGAAATAGAGGGCTATCCCTTTCGAATCTGTTAGGTTTCTAGCGTCGTAATCTGACAAACCAAATTCCTTAGTGTATTTGTTGTACAGTTCTTCAGGTAGAGCAGGAAGTTCTCCTTTAACAGTATCAATATAATCTTTAAGTACTAAAACGGGTGAAAGATCTGGTTCTGGAAAGTAACGATAATCGTGTGCATCTTCCTTTGAACGCAGTACAGAAGTTTCGTTTTTAGCAGCGTTATAGTTTCTCGTTTCCTGATCTACTTTACCACCATCTTCATAAACTTCAATTTGTCTTTTGGCTTCAAGTTCAATCGCTTTTTGCACATTTCTAATTGAGTTCATGTTTTTAACCTCTACACGGTTTCTCAATTCCGACTCACCTTTAAGGCGAACAGAAATATTGGCATCACAACGCATTGATCCCTCATCCATATTCCCATCACAAATGTCGAGGTAACGAACCAATTTACGTACTTCGGTAACAAAACCGTACGCTTCTTCACCAGAGCGTAATACGGGTTCTGATACTATTTCTAATAGGGCAACACCTGCACGGTTAAGATCTATTAAAGAATCGAAAGGGTCGATGTCGTGAATACTTTTCCCGGCATCTTCCTCCATGTGAATACGAGTTAAATCTATCCTTTTAGGATTTCCGTCTTTATCAGTTACATTGATAAATCCTCCGTCACAAATAGGCGTTTTGTCCTGCGTAATTTGATAGCCTTTAGGTAAATCAGCGTAGAAATAATTCTTACGAGCATACTCGTTTCGCTCTCGTATATCACAGTTTAAAGCTAAACCTAATCGAACAGCATATT
>Ga0206679_10002246_pt1 | contig 15358 bp, 11 predicted proteins | sample M110012015metaG_FD_155464 | JGI IMG/M metagenome (GOLD analysis project Ga0206679, IMG submission 155464) | Ammonia-oxidizing marine archaeal communities from Monterey Bay, California, United States - M1 100m 12015 | ecosystem: Environmental > Aquatic > Marine > Intertidal zone | place: USA... | reverse complement strand
CCCCTTCGTGATCGAGCCCGCGGGAGGTGTGAACCGCATGGCGTTGACCTTCCTGATTGACGCCTACGAAGAGCAGCAAGTGGGCAAGGATGTGCGCACGGTGTTGCATTTCTCTCCCCAGCTGGCACCGATCACGGTGGGCGTCTTCCCCCTTGTTAAGAAGGACGGCATGCCTGAGAAGGCGGCCGAGGTGGAGGCCCTCCTGCGGAAGGCTCATCTGGCCAGTTTCTATGACGAGAAGGGTGCTATCGGGCGCCGCTACCGTCGCCAAGACGAGATCGGCACGCCCTATTGTGTGACCATCGATGGGGACACCCTTTCCGATGGCACGGTCACCCTGCGCCATCGGGATTCCATGGAACAGGAAAAGGTGGCTCTGGACGAACTGGTGCAAGTCATCCATGAGCGCACAGCCTCCTGGGAGCGTCCTGTGCCCCAGGCAGGCCCCGAATAGTATCTGGGTCTAGCTCTCGAACGAGTTGACGCAAGTCTAACCCTATTCTTGACTTACTTCGGGCTAGAATTATTACCGGGCAGCAATCTCCGCTGCCCTCACCAAGCAACATCATGATTACGACCGCCCTTATTCTTGCGCCTCTTTTCGGAGGCGCTGCGCACCAAGCAGACCAGGTGACCCCAAGCCAGGTCCTTATGGAATCCATCATCGTTGATGCTTTCAGCGATTTGGATACCGACTTTCAAGAGGCCTATGACGGCTGGCGAGCGGAGCTCCGCAAGGCCAAGGGCATCAAGGCCAAACGTGCGCTGCGCGATAAGCACCCCGTGCGTTTGTTCTGGGATCGCTTCCAAAGCCTGGCGGATGACGGTGACGGCCGCGCTCTGGTGTGGATGTCCAAGTCGCTGCGCAACAAGGGGCTACGCCTCTCGGAGGTCGCCCCCGAAAAGGTGCGCCTGGCCAAGTCGCTGCTCAAGAATTACTCCAAAGAGGCTTGGTTTGGAGACGCGGTAGCCTCCTTCATCCGGGATCGCAAGCACCTCGGTGAGGATTGGGTGGTGACTACCCTGCGCAGCGTGGCCAAGGACAACAAGGAACACGTGATTCAGGCCCAATGCAAGTACGAACTGGTGGGCATGTTGAGAAAGATGGAAGGCAAGGGGGCCGAGGAAGAAGCGGAAGCCTTGATTGCCGAGCTGCTCGATAACTACAGCGATACAGATTTCGGAACCCGGATGCTCGCCGAGCGCACCCGGCCAGAAGACCTGGAAGCGGGCAAGGAAGCCCCCGAATTCCTGGGCCGCACCATTGATGGACACGAGTTCAAACTATCGGACTATCGTGGCAAAGTTGTCTTGATTGACTTCTACGGCTTCTGGTGAGGCCCCTGCAGGTCGGCCATGCCGCACCTACAGGAGCTCGTGAAGCTCCATCAAGACAGCCCCTTTGCACTGATCGGCGTCAACACCGGTGACGACCCTGAGACCTATAGAAAGGGTCTTAAGAAACACGGTGTTTCTTGGATTAGCGCTTACCAGGGCGAGGACAGCCCGATTGCTGACCTCTACCGGGTCAGTGGCTACCCCAGCTATTTCCTGATCGATGCCAAGGGCGTGATCGTTGCCACGGGACATTCGTCCAGCTCCATGGGGCCCAAGATCAAGGAACTCTTGGCGGGCATGAAGAAGTCCCAAGACTGATTGGCGGCCCTTTTTAGGTAATGAATAGAGCCGCCCTTCGCTAAATGCGAGGGGCGGCTCTGTTATTGGAGCTGAGTGAGGGATCAATCCCAGGAAATGCTAGCGCGGACGACGGCTGGGTTGTCCAGCACGTGGGGCGCGGAAGTCTGCAGTACGGGTATCCCGTCCGCTCCAATGCGCAACCCGGAGATGCTGCGGTCATCCATATCCACCGTGAAGATGAACCGGCCCAGGGGTGAGATTTCCAGGTCGCCAAGAGAGATGCCAGCCATGGTCGCACTGCTGGTGGCCTTGGAGTAATCGGATTGAATCACATCGCCTGTACCTTCCAAGGTGGCGAAGAGCCAAGTCTCGAAGGGGTGATGCACGATGTCGAAGGGTTCGCTGAGAGGGCCAGTTCCAATTTCAAATCCGACCCCATCGCTTCCGGAATTGATCGAGAGGGTGCCGCTGGGGGAAGCCAGTCGATAGCCTCGAATCATATGCGTGTCCCTGAAGGCGACAAAGATATCTTGGCCATTGGGTGCGAACATCATGGCAGAAGGACCGCCGATGACCGTCAATGTGGAAATCGCTCCAGCAACGTTCGGGATCCCGTTGTCAAGGAGGGGGATTGTGGCCAGCAAGCCGCTGCTGATATCTGCAGCCACAAGCCAGCGACCGGTGGGGTCGGGAAGCAGGGTCGAGGGCGTCAAGGAGAGTTCCTTTGACCCGAGCAAGGACAAGAGGCCGGTCTCTTGATTGATCCCATAGGCATAAACTGAGGGCGAAGCCTGGGCTCCTCCCGTAGCGAGATAGAGCACGGTCCCCAAGGGGTTGAGGGCCATGGTGCGTGGGTCGATAGGGGTGCTGAGCGCCGATGATTGGGACGTGTCGATCAGGCCCTTTGAGTCCACGCCCAGGGAATATAGTGAGGCAGCGGGGATGTCGAGAGTGAACAGCAGAGAGCCCCGGGGATGAACCAGGGTTTCGCCTGGATCATTGCCCACCGGGATTGCCAAGGCAGACGTCTGTAGCTGTCCAGTGGTGGGGTCCATTTCAAACTGGTGGATCATCCCGTCGGAGATGCCAGGGTTGCCATTGCTCAACTGGGGGCCCTTGTCCGAGACGAAGACTCCGCGCACGGTGGCCACCACCGGCTCGGGGCCCACTACAACCGCCAAGTGATCCGCGCCGCTGCGGGTTCGGAAGGCGCCTCGGCTGAAAAGCGCCCCACTATTGGGGTCAGTTTCGAAGGCTAGCAATCCGTCGATGCCGATGGTCGAAATGAACAGGAAGCGTCCTGTGGAGTCGTAGGTCAATGCGGCGGGTGTGGCTCCCAGGGAGAATGGTGCACCGGAAGCTCCAAGGGCGTGGCTGTCTTTGAGGAGGATAAACCGTTGGACCGCTGGCTCGGTGCCTCCCAGTAAGATCACCAGTGAACGCCCGGTCGGCTGGACCGCGATGGCGGTGAGGCGGCCTGTGCCCACGTCCTTCGCCCCGGGACCATCAGCCACGAGAGAGCCATTCACTAGGTCCATGGGCAAGAGTTTGTTGGCTCCAAACCCACTGATGCCCAGGAATAGGCGCTCCCCAAGAGAGGCCAGGGCTGTGGGCTCAAATCCATTGAGGCCCGTGACCTGAGAGCTGCCCACGGGGATGCCCGCCGTATCTAGGTCGTAGGTGCTGAGAGCGTACTCGCTTGCATCTGTGCCAGTTGCCAGTACGAGGTGTTGGGCGTCGTGTGCAAAGACCGGCAGGCGTGGAGCATTCTCAGTATTGATTAGCGTGGGGTTCACCAGGACTCGGCCATCAGAGGCCAGGGGGTAGATCCAAAGTTCGTCCGAATCTTCCGCCGTGATCACCAAGGAACGTCCGCTGGTGTCCACCGCAAGCCCATAGGATTCGCTGACTCCCACATTCAGTGATTGGACGCGCTCTGGGGCGATCAAATCGGCGCGTACATGGTAGACGTAGAGTTTCGGTGGGGTGCTGCCGACGACCGCATATGCGACGCTCAGGGAGGGGTGGCTGATCAAGTCTTTCAGACTTGATTCTGCATCAAACCAACCGTCGTGGGATGCCGTTCCCGAGCGGGCATCTACGCGGAACATTTCCACCGATGCCATGGAGTGGCCACCAGCGATCAGGTGCCTCAGGGGCGGGGCGACGCCCAGGGGTAGGGCCACCGAAATGGAGCCACCACCATTAGACGCCGTGACTGTGTAGTCCTCAAACTCGGTTGCAGCAGAGGGAGTGCCAGAGATCGTGCCATCTGCCTGGCTGAGGGTTAGCCCACTGGGCAATTGGGGTTGAATGCTCCAATCTGCCACATTGCCTTCGACTTCAGGGGTCAAGGGTGCGATTGGCACGCCGATCATGAGAGAAAGGGTCGCGTCCAAATAGGTCAAGGCGCTCGGCGCGGTGACACCTGTGGAGTTGCTGTTGGAGGAGCCTGAGCAGGCGCAAACGCCAATTAGGACGCTGATTGTGAGTATCCGGTTCATGATGAGGCACGGCGGAAAAGGGTGCGGTCCCCAAGCCGTGCAGGGAACGCTACATCCCTATCCTAGGACAAGTTCCGGGTTGTCCCAGTCCGGTGCAGGAATGCTTTTCCTACCTCCACTGTGGGTTCCTCTAGGGTTGCTGCTTCCATGCCGAGGGCGTCAGAATGGTGCACGCAAGGCCGACCCCAGCGAGCCATTGCTAGTAGCCCGCGGCCATCCCGTCCTTGCGGCTTTCGCTGGCTCCGACCCAGCAGCCACTGTTTGGGTGGCGACCCACTGCTTGGTACCCCCCGAACACACCCGGTCTATCCCCAATGCGGTGCCCCATGGCACGCAGAGCTTCAAGTACTTCCGGAGCAAAACCGCCTTCGAGGGTCACGCGGCCACCATCGGTCATCCTCTCGCCGGTTGGCTGGGAGGAGTCCAAGTGGATCACCCGCGAGGCATCCCCCGCTTCTTGAAGGTTCATGCCAAAGTCGATGATGTTGCACAGCACCCAAGCATGGGCCTGGGGTTGGGTTGCTCCGCCCATCACGCCAAAGGCGAGGAACGGCTGGTCTCCCTTCTTGACGAAGGCTGGGATGATCGTGTGGAAGGGGCGTTTGCCAGGAGCATAGGTGTTGGCCCTGCCAGGAGTGAGGTCGAAGAGTTCGCCCCGGTCCTGCAGAATGAATCCGAGGCCGTCTGGGGTGATCCCCGAGCCCATGCCTCGGTAGTTACTTTGGATCAGGCTGACCATGTTGCCCTGAGCATCGGCGACACAGAGATAAATCGTGTCCCCTTCCTCGAGGGCGGGATTGCCAGCGGGGAAGGACTTGGACGCCTTTTTAGGATCGATCAGGGCACGCCTGGTTTCGGCGTATTCCTTCGAGATCAGCTGTTCCACGGGGACTTGCGCCATGGACGGGTCCGCGTAGAATCGCGCCCGGTCCTCAAAGGCCAGCTTCTTGGCTTCGATGAACAGGTGCAGATGTTCCGTGCTGCCAAACCCCATGGCTCTCAAGTCGTGGGGTTCGAGGATATTCAACATTTGTAGGGCAGCGATGCCTTGGCCGTTGGGGGGCAGTTCGAACACCTCATAGCCCCGGTAGGTGGTGGATACCGGCGGAGTCCATTCCCCCTTATGCTGCGCCAGATCTTCCGTGGTCAAGAAGCCGCCCTGGTCTTGCACTTCCTTGGCGATGGTCTCGGCGATGGTGCCCGTGTAAAAAGCCTTGGCGCCGCCCTCTGCGATGGCAGTAAGGGTCTTGGCTAAACGCGGATTGGCAAACACATCCCCCTCGCGAGGTGCCTTCCCCCCGGGCATGAACGTCTCTTCGAAGTGCGCGTACTTTTTCAACCGCGGGGCACTAAGGCCCCAGTAGTAAGCGATCGTCTGGGGCACCGGCGCGCCCTCGGTGGCCAAGCCTATCGCGGGCTGCAGAACCTGTTTGAGGGACAAAGCGCCGAAGCGCCCGTGCAGTTGTTCCCAAGCCTCCACGCAGCCGGGGACACTGACCGGCAGGGCCCCGTGACTTGGAATCTTAGTCAGGCCGCGGGAAAGGAGCTCGTCAAGGCTCAAGCTCATGGGCGAGCGCCCGCTGCCGTTGTATCCGTGCACCTCACCTGTCTTGGCTTCGTAGACAATGGCGAAGAGATCTCCGCCCACGCCGCAGCCCGTAGGTTCTGCAAAACAGAGCACTGCATTGGCTGCAATCGCTGCGTCCATTGCTGTGCCCCCTGCCTTAAGAATGTCGAGCGCTGCCCCGGTGGCCAAGGGATGGCTGGTCGCAGCCATTCCGTGCTGGCTTAGGACTTGAGAACGGGTAGCAAAGGGTTGGCCGGTGATTCGATCCACTTGGGGCACAAGGGCTAGGGCAGCGGTGAGTAGGGTTAGGGACATAGACGCCCAGTCTACGCCAAGCCCACCGCCGCGGGAGTCCTACTCCAATCCCTTACGGATCACTAAGGCCTTGGGCGCCACTCCCGTAGGCACAAAGCCGTCCACGCTGAGTAGCGTGGGCTCCGGGGCGATGGAATGGACCACAATGCGGTCCCCATCCCCATCGAGCACATAGAGCTTGGTCCCGAGGGGGTTCACGCGCAGATCTAGGGGCTCATACAGAAGGGGAATTTCTTCCACCAGGGTCATCTGCTGAGTGTCCTCGTCAATCGTCAAAGTGAGCAGGCTGGGGCTGCTCGTGGGGTCTTCTGCCAGGATCACATACGCGGCGCCGAGACCTGGCTCGAGGCCCACCGCTGCACCAGCGTCCGGGGCTGAATCCTGGATCCGCGGCATGCCCGGTTCAAAAGCGATGGGAGTACCCGAAACGGTGAGTGATGCTCCTGCCAAGGGAGTCAATTGTCCACTGGTCTGTTGGATGGAGTAGGGCACCACCAGGTGGCTGCCCGTGAGGCAAGCGTAGGCGTGGCGGCCAGAGGCAGCGAAGCGCAGGCTACCGGGGTCTCCCGGGGCTGGTGCGAAGGCTGCCTCATTGGACAACTGACCCTGCTCAAAGAGCAAGGTAGCAATGGTCGTCGCACCACTCACATGCACAAACCGTCCGGTTGTACCGCAGGTGATCTCCTTGGGTTCGTTGGTCAAGCTGACGGTTTGGGATAGGGTTAGGTCATTGGGGGCGTCGCCGACCGCGAATACCAGCACGCGGCCAGGTACGTCAAGGGTGACGAAGATGTAGTGCCCAGAAGGATCTACTGCCAAGCCCTGGGGTGTTCCGGGTAGGTCAACGGGTGTTCCGGGCATGTTCGAGACCATACCGTCGCCGTCCAGCAGCACTGTACTCAAGGTCTGGTTTGCCTCGTTGGCAATCCAGGCCGCCGCGCCTCTGGGGTCGAGCACCAAGTGATCGGGCCGTAGGCCGAGAGGTTGGTCCGGACCGCTGCTTGTGAGCGCGCCATTCACGGGATCCACATCAAATGCTGACAGGTTCTCGGATTGTTCGTTGACCGAGTACAGGTTCAAGGCCACTGCAGCCAAGGGGGTGCTGGCATTCGAAATCGTCAGGCAGTTGAGCCCTGGGCGCGTGCGGATCTCGTTGATTCGAGTAAGGGATCCGTTGCTGGGGTCGAGGCGTAGGCTGCTAATTTCGTGTTCGCCGGAGTATGCAATGTAGGCGTAGGATCCTGAATCGTCCATGGTCACGGCGTGGGGTTCAAAGTCCAGCTCTTGGATCGAAGCGAGTGACAACTCACCGCTGTCCCGATCCACCGCGTAGACCCGCAGATCGTCGTTGCCGGCGCAGGTAACTAACAGGAAAGTTCCGGCTGGTCCGATGGCTAAGGAATTGGGCAAGCCCCCAGTGGTTGTGCGCGTGCCCCAAACCACATCAAAGCCCATGGCCCCATTATCGTCGATACGAAAGAGTTGGATCTCGGAAGTTTCTTCGAAGCTCACATAGAGGTGATCGCCCGTGTCATCCAGCACCATGTCCGTTGGACGCCGAGTGAAGAAAGACAGGTCGCCAGCGGCTGATAACTCTCCGGTGACCTGGTCGATTAGGAACAGGTTGAGGTTGCGGGAGTGGTAGTTTTGGCACCAGATGAAGCGACCCCGAGGATCGACGATTACTCGGTCCGGGCTAGTGCCGGTGGTGGCGGCGGTCCCGATAGGGGTGAGTTCTCCGGTGATTTGGTTCACCGAGTGGGTCTGGATACGGTGGTTGGCTTTGGATGCTATGAAGGCCAGGGTTCCATCCGGGCTGAGGCCCATGGTGTGGGCGCCTTCCAAGAACGAACGCGAGGATGTGTATTGGGGTAAGCCCGTGTGCGGGGCAATGCTGAAGACCGAGACGTCCTGCGTGTTGCCCAGCTCACCGTTGTTAGCAGTCCAGGCTAGGTGTCCGGCAGGGTGCACGACCACGTCGCCGAGGGCACCGGCGTTGCTGGGCGCGTACTCAAGGCCCAGGGGGCTGAGCGCGCCGCTGAAGGGGTCAATGCGGTGCACCATAAGAGTACCGTCCCCGTAGGTCCCGAGGGCCATGACTGGAGAGCCTGTTACGCGAATCTCGAGTTCCGCATCGGTGGAGCCATGCTCGCTCGTGCCCGTGACGGTGTAGAGCTCCACTTCCGTTTGGAGCAGTGGCGTGCCGCTGATCACCCCGGTGATAGGGTCGATTTCCAAGCCTGCTGGAAGCGTGGGGCTCACACTGAATGTGTCGATGATGTTGACCCAAGTTGGGGTGTTGGGTTGACCTTGGACGTGGGCGATGTAGGCCGTGATGGGTGCTTCATACACCAGGGAGTGGGGCGCGTTGGAGTCGTCCCCAGGGCCCGTGCCGGGGCCGCTGCCCCCAGAGCCTGAGCCAGCGCCGCCACCACATGCAGCGAGCAGGAATAGGGCTGCCGATGCCAAGCACATCAGTGGTTGAGGAAGGAGGGGGCTGGCAGGAATGAGCTTGTATAGCACGGAACACCTCGCGGGCGTCTATTCGCAGTTGAGCTCGCTGAGCCTATGCTGCGGTGAATAATGGTGAGTGTGGATATGGGTCGAACGAGGCTGCGGGGCCTTTCCTACCGAGAGCGATCATAGGTCTAAAGTTCATGCGCCTACCCTGTTTCGGATTGAGACCCGGAACTTGCCTAAAGATGAGACACAAAGCGGGGCAGCATTGCTCTTTGGGGCACTTTAGTCTCGAACTAAGGCACACCTGGGGTAATGTGAGACTAGGAAGGGGGATCTTGGGACGCGAGCAGTCTCAATGCAAGGCACTTTGCTTTCTCCACGCACTGGTCCGAGTTGTCGTACTCGTATCGCCCGAATCGCCCGAGGGGGAAGAGCCCCTGCTCCTCAAGCCATCCAATGGCTTTCTGACGGCGCTTTTCGTGCCCATGGACGTACACCACATAGGCCCGATTCACATCACTGCGGTCGGTGAAGAGCACTTGGTCCCGCTGTATGAGGCCCGCATTTTCCAAGCCAAGCAGGGATATTTCTTCTAAATCATCAGCCGGCTGTGCCTCTCGACCTGGTCGGGTGATTTCCACCAAAAGCGAACTCTTACCATCTGGCGCGCCGTTCTCGGAGTAGTTTGACATCCAAGTGACCCGATTCGCGGGGCCTTGGTCCGGATGGGGTAGGTAGCACCAAGAGAGGTCGGGTTGCTTCGGAGTGTCGAGGGCGACGAGGTAGGTCACCAGTCCGTTGTACTCAAGTTCACCCATGGCCTCGGCCACATCTTGGGGGACTCCTTCCACTAATTGGGGCGTAAGGTCGAGGGGCGTGGTCAGGACGACCCGGTCGAAATCTTCTCCGTGGACCGCCCACCCTTCTCCTCGCCGGGTGATCTTGTCCACGGGAGTCGAGAGCCGGATACGATCTTGCAGGTCAGAGGCCATGCCATCGGTGATTGCTTGGAAGCCTCCTTGTTTGGGGTACCAAAACACCGATTGGTGCACATAGCCCTCTGTGCGAATACCCACGGCTGCCCGCAGCACGTCCTCGATGGGGGCGTCCGGTACGCGACCCGCAACCCATTCGCTTGTGATCTCCTCAAGGGGGCGCTTCCAGATTTTTTCGTTGTAGGGATTCATGAAGTGCTTGGCGATGCCCTCGCCAAAGCGCCACTGAATCCAAGCGCTGAAGTCCGCCGGTGCTTCTGATCCGGTGAGCTTGCGTTGGTGCCAGGCGTGTACGTAGCCGGCCAGGCACTCATAGTTCGCTTGTTCGGGCAGATCTCCAATTCCGTTCTCGAAGGGATAGCGCACCCAGCGATCTTCGAAGCGGATGGCGGTGTTCCGGTTGCGTTTTTCGAAGGCCTCGGACCCGCCGCCAGCGGTCTGCATCCAGTCGAGGATTTCCTTTTTCTTGGAAAACAAAATGTGCCCCCCTGCAAGGTCATAGGTGAATCCATCTATGACCTTCGAGCGACATAATCCACCGGCGACCGGAGCTGCTTCGAAGAGCGTGATGTCTGTGGCGTCCAGGCCTCCCTCGATCAGGGCACGGGCGAGGGCTAGACCGGAAACTCCGGCTCCGAGGATGGCGGTTTTCACAGGCTGACTTCTAGGCTAGGGGGCGTCTCTTGGAGGGGCCACCGGCAGGATACCGAGGACGCAGGCATCCTAAGGTTCCGGGGCGTCGGGATCCAAGATCCTCCTCGGCCTTAGCGCGTCCGTATCAGAATCTCGTCGGGGACCTTGGTTTGGGCAAGGGCCGGCCTCGCATCCTGTAGCCACCGACGGGCGTCGGTCACATAGCCTGCTGTGGGCTTGAGGCCCGCTTGAAACCCCGCGAACCAGCTGTTGAAGGCATCCATCACGCTTTCCCGCGCGTACTTGGCGAAGCACGAGCCAAGGGCCACTGGCAGGCTCGTGTCCTCTGCCCTGGGACGCACCGTGAGCAGCATGTTGCGATTGGCTCCACGGATGCGGTACTGGGCCAGTTCGCTGGTTTCGCTCAGGATCTGGATCTCGCAGAAAGGGAATTCCTGGGCCAAGAGCCCCGCGTATCGCCGCCGGCCTCCCTGGCGATCCAGCACAACAGCCACATACTGTTCACCATAGACCTCAAAGAGATGCTTGAGGATCGGCGCGATCAAGGCCCAGGTGGTGACTGCCTTGTTTTGGGTGCGCGCGAAGGAGGCATTGAGTTCCCCCGCAGGAGCGATTCGCACGGCAGCTTCCAAGATCCGACACTTGGAGCGATTCATGGCTGTCTCCAGCGCTGCAGCCTGGCGCATGAGAAGGTCTTCTGGCGATTGGATAGGCAAGGCCAGGAGCCAAGGGTCGAGCCATGGGGCAGGGGTCAATTCCAGGGGGCGCATGCTGGGCCCGGGGCTTTCGGTCAAGTCCTTGCCGCAGAGGACCGGGTTCCCTGCGGCTCGTAAAAAGGTCAGGGCGGTGGCCTCAAGTCTTCCACGCCCACGTACGCTGCCGTCGTGAACCCGCTTAGAGTCCGCGACAAAAAGGCGTTCGCCCTTACGCGGATTTTCCTCGCTGACCGCATCGCTCCAAAGTTCCCAATGGTTGAGCGTCTCTGCACGTGAAGGAGAGCTCGTCACGCTCCAGCCGATGCACAGGGGACCGAGCATGGGGCCTAGGCCCGCTTCGTCAATGCCCGCATGAACCTGCGGACCGTTGGTGGGCGGACACACGTGGTTCAGTCCGCGGAATCCGCTTTTGCTTCCGAGGTGGGAACAGGAAAGGGTTCGGGCTCATGGCGGTGACGGTTCTTAAAGAGCATCACAACACAGAAGGTGAAGAGCAGAATCGAAACCAATTGGGAAGTGGAGATCATTTCTGTGAACCACACTCCATGGGTGTCCCACAGCCCTCGGATCGAATCCCCGCGGAAGATCTCGATGGTATAGCGTCCTATGGAGTAGAGCGCCAAGAGCCGCAAAACCACTTGCCCCCGGTATGCCCGGTGGCGTAGGAACCAGAGGCCGATGAAGCCCAAGAGGAGAGCGTTCACGGTCATCCAGGGTTGGGTGGCCCAGATGACCTTGCCCGCGAGTTCGCGGGGGAAGAGACTGTCGGGGTTCGCTTGGAGCCACTCCAAATCCGGCACCTTGAGAGTGATAGGGAACGGCAGGTGGCTCCATTTCTCTGCCACGAGGCTGCCGTGATCGTCACCCACCAGGAGGCAGCCGATGCGTCCAATGCTGAGGCCGAAGAAGGCGCCCACAAATCCCAGGTCCAGGACTTGGGTGAAGGGCAGCGCGTATTTCTTCACGCACAGCCAGCCTCCAAAAATCGCACCGAAGCAACCCCCATACATCACGAGGCCCCCTTCCCATACAAAGAGCATAGAGAGCGGATCGGCCAAGTAGCGTTGCCCGGTTTCGCTTCCTCGCAGGCTTTCCACCAGCACATAGGCTGCGCGCGCTCCGCCCACCACGCCCACCATGACCCAGAGGGGCAGGGCGTTGATGCCCTGGGTGTCGTCGTCGCCGTTGGTGGCACGTTGAAAGTACCAGCGGGTGAGGAAGTGGGAAGCCGTGAGGAACCCCAGCACCACCATGACCCCAAAGGAGCGAATGGGCATGCCGAGCAAAGGGATTTCGAAGAGAATCGGATGCATGGAGCGAGGATCCTAGCAGCCTAGCGGGGAACTTCTGGTCTGGATTCTGTTCTCATTGACAAGCTGGGGGGATCGGCGGCTATGCTCCCCGGTTCCCCGGGCTCTTTTCCCGTTGAATTCAGCATGTCGAACCAATCCCAGGTCAAGATTTTCGTCGAAGGCCGCTACCGCAAGCTCACCCGAGACCTGCCACAAACGGTCTTTTTCTGCCCCGAGTGTAAGGGCCATCCCCGCCGACGCCGCAATTGCGAAAAGTGCGAGGGGTTTGGCAAATTGACTCGGGACTCGGTGCAGGAGCTCGTGGGCTGGGTGCTGGGCAAGGGCTTTGGCACGCGTAAGCACAAGTTTCATGGGGCCGGACGAGAGGACGTAGATGTACGCATGCTGGGCCGTGGGCGTCCCTTTGTTCTTGAGTTGATCAATCCCTCGGAGCCCAACGCGGACCTAGCGGAGCTGGAGGCCCTGGTGAACAGTCGCAACGAAGGCCGACTTGAGATCCGGGAACTCCATTGGACCGAGAAGCCACGGGTGCGAGTGATCAAGGAAGGTAAGCACGCCAAACGTTATGGGGTGCTTGCTTCCATCGAAGGTGACTTTGACGAGGAAGTGGCAGAGTCCCTTGTGGGTCAACGAACTGTATTGGACCAGCGCACACCAAGTCGGGTGGCTCACCGCCGGGCGGACTTAATCCGCGAGCGTTGGATCGAGGTGGAGTCATTTGAGTTACAAGAGGATGGAAACTTGCGCGTGCAACTCTTGACCGAGCACGGCACCTACGTCAAAGAATTCGTCAGTGGCGAAGATGGTCGTACGGACCCCTGTCTGGGAGGGCTCTTAGGTGGCATCACCTGCGGCTGCCTCGAACTCGATGTGCTCGACATCCTTGAAGAAGAGGGTGGCGATATGGAAGCGGATCCCGGTTGGCAAGCGCCCACTACATTCGGTTCGGGTTTGGAGTAGGGCCACTCACAGATTGAGCGCGGAACCCTGGGTCCCGTTGGCTTAGAACCGAACTCCGAGGATTTTGCCCTCGAAGACCATCTTTTCGCCTACATAGCCCTGGCACATATAGCGGCAGATCTTACTGCCTCCACGTTCCAAGAAGACCGCCATCACGAGCCGGCAGCCGGGGACCACAGGTGCTCGGAAGCGAACGGATTCCAGTCCGCCGAGTCCAACGAAAGGCTTCTCGCCTTCGTCTTCGAAGCGGTTGTACAACATGTCGTAGGTGGCCACCTGGGCAGCCAATTCGCATTGCAAAACCCCCGGAAACAGAGGTCGTCCGGGGATGTGGTCTTCAGCCCACCAGTCATCCGCCCTGATGTCCCGGTAGCCCACTGTGATCCCCGTTTCGGAATCGCTGTGCAAGATGCCCTCCGCCATGCGGAAACGGTTGACCTGGGGAAGCATCTGATCAAGATCGGAGGCAGTGGCCACTAGAGTGGCAGTTGCCATGGAAACGGGATCTTCTAGAAGGGGAGTGCTCATGGTTCAGAATGCAGTTTACGAACTTATACCCCTCTGGGGAATGCCCAAGCGGGGCACGGGGTTATCGCGGCCTTAGTTCCCCCTGGGCGCGAACGACCAGGTGGAATGCTAGGGCCTTGAGGGTGGTGGAGATGTTGATGGTCCACCAAACGCCCATGGCTCCCCAGTCGAGGTAGATGGCCAAGAACCACGCCAGGGGTAGACGCAGTAGATTACCCGGCACGCTGATAGCGAAAATCGGCCGAGTGTGACCCATCCCCAAGAGGGCTTTCTCCTCGACAGCTTCGAGGGCCACGAATACTTGGCTTATCGCAACGATCGTGACGTACATGCTGGCCTCAGCAAGCACTTGGGGATCGTTGGTGAAAAGCGGAACCAGGTAGGGCGCACCGAAGTAGAAAACCGCCGCGAAGAACAGTCCCTGGTAGAGGTTGACCAGGCGCATGCTGCGCATGGTGCGCCGCGCCTCGGCTCGGTCCCCGGCTCCCAAGTTGCGGCCGATGAGCGAGGCCCCGGCCACGCTGACTCCGAGGTAGAACGGAAACGCCACCCCTTCGAATGCGTTGAAGCCGATGGAAAGCCCGCCCAAGGATGCCTCGGGCAATTGAGCCATAATCACGCGCACGATACAGGCATAGACCAGGGCATAGATTCCAATGGAGGAAGCGGACGGAATGCCGATGCGCAGGATGGGAAGGATGCGGTGAATCACAATGTCCTTCGGATTCCACAGTTTGATGCGATGGCGGAACATCAGGATGGCGAGTCCCACTGCCATGCTCAAGGCACGCGAGATCCCGGACGCGTGGGCAGCACCAGCCATGCCCATGTTGGTTCCGGAGATCATGTTTTCAGCACCCCAATCCAACTCGTAGATCAGTAGTGGATTGAGCGCGAAGTTCGCAAGAACTGAGCCCATCTGCAACTTGAGCGGTGTGGCGGAATCGCCCATGCTGATGAAAATGTTGCTCACCAGGGGAGCTAGGCTGAGGGCCCCTGACCAGAGGTGAATCGTGCGTACATAATCGATGAACGGCGCCCGTTGAGTTTCCGCTAGGTCGAGGAGGTCGGCGAGGGGAACCGCAAAGTTGTAGCCCATGATTCCGATCAGCACACCGATCATCGCGCTGGTGAACAGGGCATGACGGATGGCCGAGTCGCGGTCCTTGAGTTTCCCAGCGCCGCTGGCCCGGGCGATGAGCGACATGGAGCCTGCAATGGCGACGAAGTAAGCCGCGAAATCAAGGATTAGCAGGAACGTGACTGCACCCAAGGCTTCTTGGGCGGAGGATCCGAGGTGCTGGATCCAAAATTGGTCGTTGACCCGGAAGAGGCTCCCCGCCACGAAGGAAAGCACCGAGGGCCAAGCGAACCGTAAAAGGCTGGGCACATCACCTGAGATGGGTTTGGGGTTGATTCCCACCTGTTCTTGGATGCTGCCCATGGACTCAGTTTTTCTTCAGGCAGCGGACCAAGATCAACTCTTGGGTTTTGCCTTCGGGCTGCACCTGGAGGGTGAACTCCATGCGCCCCTTGCGGCCGCTGGCTCGGTGTTCGAGTCGCACTTGGTAGTCTCCGGCTCCAAGATGTTGAATCTCGACCTGGCCATCAAAACCAGTCAAGGTGCTGATTGGGGTGGGGCCAAATCCTCGCACGATGACCTCTTCTATGGGGCGGTCTGTTTCGTCTACCGCGCGCAGACGTACCG
>Ga0206679_10002245_pt1 | contig 15366 bp, 14 predicted proteins | sample M110012015metaG_FD_155464 | JGI IMG/M metagenome (GOLD analysis project Ga0206679, IMG submission 155464) | Ammonia-oxidizing marine archaeal communities from Monterey Bay, California, United States - M1 100m 12015 | ecosystem: Environmental > Aquatic > Marine > Intertidal zone | place: USA... | reverse complement strand
AACTTATGAGGTCAAGCCGGGTGAAACCAATGCGATTAAGTTTAGAGCGTACACGAGTTGGTCACCTTGGAGAACCCCATTGTTTTTAAGGGCTGAGGTTTTAATTTCAATAGATTCTGCAAGTGCCTGTCTAGGTGTTGGTTATTTATGGTAGGTTTTTTTGTTTTTTAACAAAGTAATTGTTAGATTGCAATGTTATGATTATGTTAAAAACGCAAATAGCACCTATGAAGCCCTTATTTAGGTCGACTAAATTTATTTTAGGTGTAGTGTTTTCTATCATTTCCGCTGTCTCAATTAACGCTCAAGTCTTTGTGATTAATGGAGGCTTTGAGTTTAGTGAAACAGTACCCAATCAAACCGGACAATGGGATTTAATCCACAACTGGACAAATGCTGGTAGCTCATCAGCAAACCCTGATTATTATCACTCTTTCGGATACAATGGAGGAGATCTTCCAGAAACACCTGTAGCGTATGTCGAGGCATACAATGGTTATGCGATTGCAGGGTTAGAGGTAAGTAGAAGGGCTGGACAAAATTCTCGCGAATATTTAATGGGTGAGTTTTCTGAGCCGTTGCAGGTGGGTAAACGCTATGAGTTTTCTTTTGCGATAGCTAATGGTGATGTATACAAGCACAGTACTGCTGGATTGGGAGTTAGCGATTTAGGTGTTGTTTTCTCAACTAGCGAAGTAGAACAACAACTCAGAGAGCCCATTTCTTTGCACCCACAAATCAGCATGACTCAAATCCAGTACTATCAAGGCTGGGAGATTGTGAAGTTTGCTTTCACCGCAAGTGACAATTATGAATTTTTTACTTTTGGACTATTTGGAGATGATAAGGGTAAGGAGATAGAATCTTTTGAGGGGGCTGGTAGAACGATTGCGTATTATTTTGTTGATGATTTTTCTATTAGAGATTTAACATCTGAGCTAAATGACAATAATTCAGAGTCAAGGGGAGATATTAATAACTTATTTAACCTAGAGAGAAGCACATTTGTGCCTACGGCGTTTACGCCAAATAATGATGGGTTGAATGATGTTTTTGCACCCTCTTTAAGAGCTAATAGAGGAGCCTTAATGAGAGTCTTCGATAGGAGCGGCGCAATGGTTTGGGAGAGTGATGACGAGATTCCGAATTGGGAGGGATATACTTTAGCTGGGGGCGTAGCGAAATTGGGAGTGTATGTTTGGACTCTGTCTATAGTCACAGAGGATGGCTCTGTGGAGAATTTGAGTGGCTCGGTCACACTTTTGCAGTAATTTCGCAAAAAAAATCTATCTTACATTTTGAAACTTAAATCTGAGAAGGCTTGGGCGTATCCGGGTTTTAGCCCTATTGTGATGGATCACTTAAATGGAGGAGGGGGAGTGAAGATTCCGTTGGGGGAATGTATTCGCAGTACGGAATCAATGCGTGCAGTAGTTTGTGATGTTATTTCTGAACAATATCGAGAAGTGGGAATGTCGATGAGTGGGAGGTTGGAAAAGCTAAGAGATATAGAATCGGGTACTGTAACGACAGGACACCAACTTCAATTATGTGGAGGACCAGCATTTTTCCATTATAAGATTATTACTACAATTAGACTGGCGAGAACACTTGAAAAAGAGTCGGGGAGGGGAGTTGTCCCGATTTTTTGGTTAGCCTCGGAAGATCATGATTTTAAGGAGGTGAGTTGGGTGAATGGGGAGAGTGAGAAGTTTGTTTGGTCGAATCCTTTAGAAAACTCAAAGTTACCAGTGGGTAAATTCTCCTTGGAGGGCATAGAGGAAGTGGTAAAGGACTGGGGTGCGAACGGAGTGGATTTAATAGAGTCTGAGGCTGTGATGTTGGAGTTGCAGAAGGCGAAAGATAACGGTGAGAAGTACGTTCACCTTTTTAGGAGGTGGCTAGAATTGTGGTATGGAGATACAGAGCTGTTGGTTTTAGATGCAAGTCACCCAAAGTTGAAAAAAATGGCTGCAGCGTTATTCGCTCATGAATTTACTGCATCGGGTATCTCTAATGCGGTTTTGAAGACAACAGAAGAACTTAAGGTTAGAGGCTTTAAGGTGGGCACACATATTAGAGATGTGAATTTATTTTTTCAAAAGGGAGATGGAGAGAGAGTTGGTATCGTGAAAAATGGAGATGTGTTTATAGCGGGGAAAACTGTAATAAATAGTGAAGGTGAGGATTGGGGTACATGGTGTAAAAAAAATGCTGAATTTTTGAGCCCTGGTGTTTTGTTAAGGCCCTTGTATCAAGAACTTTTATTGAGCAATTCTCATGTAGTGTTGGGGCCGGGAGAACTGGGGTATTGGAAACAGCTCGAAGGGGCTTTTCAAATACGAGAAATTGTTATGCCGGTTTTACACCTTAGAGATCACGTTCTTGTTTTAAGTGAAGATTTGTTGTCAAAAGCGGCTCAAGTGGGATGGTCAATAGAAAAAGGATGGTGGGGTGAGGAGGAGTGGAAAAAGGTTTGGGTAGAAGGGAAGATGCCATCAGGAATTTCTGATTTAGAAGAGAAATTGTCTGACTTTAAGAGGTTGTCTGTGGAAGTAGCAGTAGGAACTGATTCTACTTTAGAAGGAGCGGCATTAGCAAGTGGAGCGACAATGGACAAGGCGCTTGGTAATCTTTTGAAGAAAATAGGAAAGGCTATCAAAAGAAAGAACGAGCAGTTTTTAAATGATCTGTCAAGTTCAGCACTGAAAATTTACAGTAAGGGCAGTCCACAAGACAGGTATATGAATTTCCATATTTTATCTCGTGATGTGGGTGGGTTTTTTAAGCTAAGGAACTTACTTTTGGAGCTTGATTATTCGGGGGATAAAGCTGTTTGTGAGCTTATGCATGTTGTGTCAAGTGTTAATGAAAAATAAGTAGGGTTTATGAGTGAAGAAATACAACTTGTAGGAGAGAAGAATGAATTGGGTGAATCTATTTCTCCTCAATTGCCAAGTGAAGTAAAGAACTTCTTGATAGATATCGATGGTACAATTACGGATGATGTCCCTAATGAAGAACCAGAAAGAATGGCGACATGCATGCCCTATCCTGATGCTTTAGAAACAATGGCTAAATGGTATGATGAAGGACATGTCCTTACGTTCTTCACTTCAAGAACCGAAGCGCACAGAGAGATTACTGAGGTTTGGCTTAAGAAGCATTCTATAAAATATCATGGCCTGCTAATGGGGAAGCCCAGGGGTGGGAATTATCATTGGATAGACAATCACATTGTGAAAGCGACTCGTTTTAAAGGGAAGTTTACAGATATGATAGTAGAGAAAAAAAACGTAGAGGTTTTTAAGAGGTAGAAAGACTAGATAGAGTCTAAGAAGCGCTGTAGAATTATCGCCGAGGCTACTTTATCTAGAACCCCTTTGTTTTTACGCTTGCTTTTTTTCATTCCACCAGATATTAATGCGCTCAGAGCTTCACTACTGGTGTCACTTTCATCAACTTTATGAATAGGGATTGATGGGTATTTCTTTTCTAGGTTAGAGATAAATTTTTCTATTCCTTCAGAGCTATCTGTTTTTAGGCCAACAATCAATCCAGGTACTCCTACGATTATGCCTCTGCAAGGTTCGGCGAGTATGATTTGGTCTATTTCCTTGAAAAGAACTTCCGTCTCAACAGTTTTTAAAGGAGACGCAACAATGGCGGAGCTGTCCGTAACAGCTATGCCAGTCCGCCTCAAACCCCAATCAAATGCGATATACCTTGCCATGGGTGCAATATACACTTGTGGATACATACCTTTGAAAAAAAATGGAATGGAGAACTCGAGCCTTAAAGATATTATTGAAAGGACATGGTTAGATAGAGATTTGCTTCAGTCTACACAGTCTAGAGAAGCAATCGCAATTGTAATTGAGGCTCTTGATAAGGGTGAGTTAAGGTGCGCATCTCCAGACGGGAATGGCGGTTGGGAGGTGAATGATTGGGTTAAAAAAGCTGTTGTTCTGAATTTCCCTATTCAGGAGATGGAGACTATAGAGGTAGGTCCGTTTGAGTTCCACGATAAAATGCCATTGAAGAAGGGGTATGCGAAGGCCGGAGTTAGAGTAGTGCCTCATGCTGTGGCCCGTTATGGCTCGTATATAGCGAAGGGTGTGATACTTATGCCTAGTTATATTAATCTTGGAGCTTATGTAGATTCTGGTACTCTTATGTAGATTGTGGGACTATGGTGGATACTTGGGCTACTGTAGGTTCTTGTGCCCAAATAGGAAAGGAAGTTCATTTGAGCGGCGGAGTAGGTATAGGAGGAGTATTAGAACCCTTGCAAGCCTCTCCTGTAATAATTGAAGACGGGGCATTTATAGGTTCTCGTTGTATTGTGGTTGAGGGAGTTAGGGTTGGTACTGAAGCGGTGCTTGGAGCCGGAGTTGTACTTACTCAGAGTACTTTGATAATTGATGTTACTGGTGATAAACCTGTTGAACTTAAGGGATATGTTCCTCCACGTTCGGTTGTTATTCCTGGAACTAGGCCTAAAATTTTCCCAGCAGGAAAATTTTCCCAGCAGGGACGTTCAATATTCCCTGTGCTTTAATCATTGGTAAACGCAAGGAAAGTACCAACAGAAAGACTTCCTTAAATAGCGCTTTAAGGGAGCATAACGTAGCTGTATAATACTGCTTTTGAAATGGTGAGTTAAGTGTGGAAAAATCGCGTTGTTTTTTCACTTATTTACATCTAGTTTCTTGCATCTTTACACTATGCATTTTATAGTTTCTAGTAACCAACTTCTCCGCCGCCTTCAGATGTTGAGCGGAGTTCTTAGCAACAGCAATACGTTGCCGATTTTAGATCATTTTTTATTCGACCTCACTCCTGGCGAGGTTGTTATTTCAGCAAGCGATCTCGAAACTACGATGACCGTTAAGTTTGAAGTAAGAACGGAGGATACTGGTACCATTGCCATCCCGGCGAAGATGTTGCTCGATATATTAAAAGCATTTCCAGACATTCCTCTTACGTTTAAAGTTGATTTAGAAGCTTTTGCGATAGAACTTATTAGTGATGCCGGTAAGTATAAACTCACTGGAGCAAATGGAGATGAATTCCCTAAAACTCCAGATTTAGAGGGGGGCTCAGATGTTCAATTAAAAGCCAATACTCTAGTTACCGCGATTAACAGAACACTATTTGCTTCAGGATCAGATGATCTTAGACCTGTGATGTCAGGCATATTCTTTGAGCTTTATGAAGATAGTATTCGATTTGTTGCAACTGATGCCCACAGATTAGTTAGGTATGCAAGAACAGATGCTAATGCAAAAGAATCTTCACAGTTTATTGTTCCTAAGAAACCATTAAACCTTCTCAAGAACACTGCAGCTGCTGCTGAAAATGTTTCAATGAGCTTTAACGATTCGAATGCAAAATTCGAATTTGATGAGGTGACAATTTTATGTAGACTTATTGAGGGTAAATACCCTAATTATGATGCTGTAATTCCTAAGGATAATCCGAATCGCATGACGATTAATCGAATGAGTTTTCTGCAGGCAATAAGGAGGGTAGCTATTTTTGCAAATAAAACAACTCATCAAGTTCGTTTGAGAATTGCAGGTAGTGAATTAACGGTTAACGCTGAGGATTTGGATTTTGCAAATGAGGCGACGGAGAGATTAACATGTAGCTATCAAGGAAAGGATATTGAGATAGGGTTCAACAGTCGCTTCCTTGCAGATATGCTGAATAACTTAGGGTCACCTGAGGTGACATTAGAGTTAAGTGCACCTAATAGAGCTGGTATTATTCGTCCATCTGAACCTGAAGAAGAAGGGGAGGATGTGCTAATGCTTGTTATGCCAGTAATGCTTAATAACTAAAGCCTATAATATCTATTGCTCGGGTTTCTGATTCTGCTTTTTAGGCTTAGACTTATTCTTAGCCTTGGTATTAGTCTTTTTATTAACCCTTGCTGCCCACTGATATGTGAATCCTCCGTTTCTAGTGGAGTCTGTTTGTTGGTCGATTAACGGCGATTTCTCTTCTTCAATTTCTGCAAGTTGAGCGATTGTGTCAGGGTGGTTGGGATTGCCTCGCATCCACCATTCTGGAAGGTCTTCGTCAGCAGCTTCCGATAGTTCATACTTATATATAGGGTTTTTTGGTCCCATGTTGCGATAATAAAGAGCAAGAACAGCTCCTGATAGCGCACCGGCCAAATGACCTTCCCAACTTACATGCTCTTTTATAGGTAGCATAAGCCAAACCATTCCTCCATATAAAAAGGCTACTAGTAATGTGACTCTGAGCAGCAGGAGGTTTTTACGAACGATGCCGCTCAAAAATAAAAATGATGCAAGGGCATACACCATTCCGCTGGCTCCAATGTGATTCCCACCTCCTCCAAACATCCAAAGCAATATGCCAGAAGCAAAAAACGATATCACCCAAACTCGAACGGCTAAAGATCTGTAGAAATAAAACAGAAGCCCGTTGAGGACAAAGAAGGATGCGGTGTTGTTCCATATGTGAGAAAGACTCCCGTGAAGAAATGGAAAAGTCACAATTCCTTTAAGTCCGCGTAGTTCTCGAGGCCTGTTCCCATTTGCCGTGAGTCCCAATTCGTAGATTATATCGATGAAATAGACACCCCAAATGATTAATAGAAAGATTGTTGTAAAGAACAAGGCATAAAATAATCTAGGATATGATTTCATTAATGTAAAGTTACCCCATCAACACCTTCGGTTGGATAAGTGATTAATAATTGTGAAAATTAGATAAAATGAGTAGCTATTTTTGGTCACATCAGTACCTGAACTAATTTATATATTAATGAGCGTTTCTGAAATACATGCATTGATTCAACTTTTAGATGACCCTGACGAAGGTGTTTATCAGCACGTCCGTGAGGAGTTGATGTCTAAAGGGGATTCAATTCTCCCTGCTATTATAGATCATAGAGCAAGCAAGTCTCAATGTGCGGTTCATGAAAATCGTCTAGATGAGTTAGTAGAAGGGCTTCATGGAGCTTTTGTGAAAAAAGCAATTAAAAAGTGGCATGATTTGGGAGCCCATAACATTTTAGAAGGAGCGCTTTTAATTCATAAAGCTGCAGATCCTCTTTTAGATGTTGAATCGATAAAGGCGAAGTACGAGAAACTTAAAAGAGATGTTTGGCTTGAATTAAATGAAGAACTCACAGCTTTAGAGCAGGTAAGGATTTTAAATCACGTCCTATTTAGTGAAGAAGGGTTTCTTAATTCTAGATCTGGACATCCGAATCCCAAAGACGCTTTAATAGGTGATGTTATGGATTTAAAAATGGGCAACCCCTTAGGTCTTGGCACTCTATACTTATCTATAGCACGAGACTTAAAACTGCCCATCCACGGAGTAAATCTACCTAACCACTTTATTCTATGTTATTGTGATGAACATCATGTCCATGACGGAAGTGAGTTAGTGGAGGGGAGCGAACTTCCTTCTGGCATACTGTTTTATATCAATCCATTCAGCGAAGGAACTGTAATTCATCCCAGAGATGTCAGTGAATTCCTTAGTCACCTAGATTTACCAGTAGATGAAAGTAATTGTGGGCCTTGCGCTCCATTAGATATTATTCGTCGCCTGATAGGAAATGTAGCATACGCTTTCGAGCGTAACGGAGAAATCTCTCAATCAGAGCAAATGCGTGAATTATTGCTGTATATAGAATCAGGAGCTACAGAAAATGTTGAATCGGCAGACGCGGATTCTAGAGATGACGGGGCTGAAGGCTAACCGGAGATTAAATTGAACATTATTACACAAAAAAAGGGAGGCCAATTATGGTCTCCCTTTTTTCTTATAGTTTAATTACAATTACTCTGCAGGAGCAGGAGTAACGTTAGCCCTAATTGTAAGAATAGTTTGTGCTGGGTCAGTGTTCGCAGTAACAGTAACCTTTTTTGTTTGCTTGTTCTTCTTTCCTTTAGAGTTGAACTTCACTTCGATAGAGCCCGTATCTCCTGGAGCGATAGGGTTCTTTGGACATTGTGGAACAGTGCAACCACATGATCCTTTACACTTATCTAATATGAGTGGTTCCGCTCCAGTGTTAGTGAATTCGAAGTAGTATGTTACAACATCACCTTCGTCCATAACACCGAAATCGTGTTCGTACTCGTTAAAAGAAATTCCAGTTAATGGTCCAGCTGGCACTTGAGCCTGCTTTTTAGCTGGGTCAAAATTATCCGGCTTTGCGTTCACTGGTGGATCAACAGCTTCAGTTTTACCACTTTCCTTGATTGGCTTAGAGTTAGAGGTTTCGCCTGCCCCACATGAGAATAGGATGGTAGAGACGATAATTGTTGCAACTAGTGTTAGTCTAGACATATTATATATTTATTGTTTATTTTCTAATTGTTAAGTAGGAGTGCAAAAATAAGAATAAATTCACTTATTTAAACGTTCTATGGGCTAAATCACTTTTCTCGAAGGTTCCGTCTTTCAGAATCTTAACGGCCTCCTGTAGAGAATCGTTCAGATCTCCTATTATTCTATAAAAAGTAGATTGATCATAAACATTTCTGCCCATAAAAGCTTTGAGTCTTAGTATGATTGCATTCCCAGAAATAGTCCAGTCTTCTTCAGAAATAACGATGGGACTTTCTTAACGATGGGACTTTCTTCCGTTCCTTGGCTTTCAGCCCAAACCTTAAACTTTTCAATCTCACTCTCAGAAACCGAGAAGTTAGCTACGAAGTCATCTTCAGTGGGATAGTCGCTTTCAATGCTGGTCCTATTATTATCTACGAACTCAAGAGCGTATCTACTCATAAGTCCTTTACGAAGTAGTATCCGGAAAGATTCACTGTTTGAGGTTGTATCTATAGGAACGAAAACATCAGGGATAATTCCTCCTCCTCCATAGACCGGTCGCTTTTTAATGCGTGTGTAATATTTCAGTGAGTCTGGAAGGTCTAAAGAGTCCACGGAAAGTAATTCTCCACTTTCGAACCTTTCGTATTTTTCTAATCTGTAGGCTTCCACACCTTCCTCGTATGATTTCTGAATACATCTTCCGGATGGGGTATAGTATTTCTGTACAGTCATTCTGATAGCAGAGCCGTCACCGAGTTTAATAGGCCTTTGAACCAAGCCTTTTCCGAAAGATCGCCTACCTACGATTAACCCTCTATCCCAATCCTGCACCGCTCCAGCTACGATTTCGCTTGCAGAAGCTGATCCGTCATCCATCAAAATTACCAATCGCCCGCTTTCGAAAAGCCCCTCATAGGATGTGAAGGTGTCTTCACGAGGGAAGGCTCGACCTTCAGTGTAAACAATGAGCTTGTCCTCGGTTAAGAATTCGTCAGACATATTAATAGCCGTGCGGAGCATTCCGCCACCGTTGCCTTGAAGGTCGAGTACAAGATCCTTCATGCCTTTAGAGTTGAGTTCTTCGAGGGCCGTTCTGAGTTCTTCGATAGTAGTTTTTGCGAAACGGCTTACCTTAATGTATCCGATTTCATCGTCGATCATATGAGCGGCCATCACACTGAATATTGGAATTTTATCTCGCTCTATATTAAACTCTAACAGGTCTTTTTCTCCATCGCGCTTGATAAAGACCTTGACCATAGATCCTTTAGGCCCTTTTAACAATCTTATAACGTCTTTGTTAGAGACGCCAACGCCAGCTACGTATTCATCTTCAACTTGTACGATTCTATCCCCAGCTCTGATGCCTAATCTTTCCGACGGCCCTCCAGCTATAGGGGAGACCACCATAATGGTGTCTTTGAAGATATTAAACTGAACACCCACACCTTCAAAGCTCCCATCGAGTGGTTCGTTAGCCTCTCTCAGATCTTCCTCAGAAAAATAAATAGAGTGGGGGTCAAGTTCTTCTAGCATCTTTGTGATAGCGATCTCTACGAGTTCATCCATATCAACACTGTCAACATATAACCTATCAAGCATGTTAAGGAGGGTGCCAAATTTCTTAGTGGCATCCTGTGTTGAGTTTTGGGCTAGAGAGGAAGTCGGAAGGAAGATAATGGCGGAAAAGGCCAATAAAAGAGTGAATGTGTTCAGTTTTTTCATCGACGTACAAGGTATGAAATTGATATTAATTGAAAAGTCAATTTTTGCAAAATTCTCAGGTATCTTGTGCCCATGAAAATGAAAATATTTACCCTCGTTTTATTTGTTGTTTCGATTAGTGCTTTTTCAAAAATTGCGGATGCTCAAAGTATCGTTGTGGATGCACCTACTTTAGATGAGGTCATAACACGAATGGAGCACGAAGCTTTTAATTCTGGAAAGTATTTGACTGGTGTAATTGTAGAACATGGCTTTGACTTCTTTGAAGAGGCTTCTTATGAAGTAATGTCTGATGGATTGACCGTTTATGAGTTAGAAATAGAGGCCTATGAGGCGATGGGTTTGTGTGTGTATTTCGACGATTTTCATATTCCAGTGGGTGGGGAGTTGTTCTTTGAATCTCAGGATGGAGCTTTTGATGTGCTTTATAGTGAGGGTCCTATCGATGCTAGTGAGAATAACGCTCACGGACGTTGGGTAAGTGGAGATATCCCAGGATCTGTGATAAAAATAATCTATCGCCAACCTGCAAGTGCTGTTGGTTCAGCTCGATTAGGTATAATGGGGGTGGGTTTCTTTGCAAGAAATGTAGAAAGAGGGTCAGACGATTGTGAGGTTGATGTTATGTGTCCAGAAGGTGACTCGTGGCAGTGTGAACGAGATGCTGTAGTTAAGTTGAGAATAACTCAAGGTGGTGGAATGTACTTATGCTCGGGTGCGATGGTAAACAACACTGAGCGTGATTGCCGACAATTACTACTCAGTGCTTTTCACTGTGCGGACGCTGTAGAAGAAAATGAATGGGCTTACTTTAAGGTTCAGTATAACTATGAGTATTTAGTGTGTGACAGTACGGTTTCTATTAACTCACACACTCGAACAGGCGTTCTTCCTCTTGCAAATAGTGATGACGCTACTAATCAAGGCTTTAGTGGATCAGACTTTCTGCTCGTTGAGGTGGAAGATGCTATACCAGCTACATGGAATCCATTTTATGCTGGCTTTGACGCTTCAGGAGAAACGGGCCATTCTGGAGTGGGAATTCACCATCCTTCAGGAGATAGAAAGAAAATATCCACATATACCAATCCTTTAACAACGTATTCACTTGGTTCAGCAGGTTCTCACTGGAGAGTTTACTGGGAAGCTACAGAAACGAATCATGGAGTAACTGAAGGAGGTTCATCGGGATCTCCAATTTTTTCAGAGAATCATCAAATTGTGGGAACTTTAAGTTCAGGTCTTTCTGCTTGCGCAGTAGGAGGAGCAGGTAATGGAACGGGTCCCAATCAGCCCGACTTTTACGGTAAGATAAGCTACCACTGGGATGGCGCAAACCCCATTCCGTCTTCTCAGCACCTAGATAATTTCTTAGATCCTTCTGGTTCCGGTCAGGAAATTATTTACGGTTCTTATGTAGGAGAAGGCGATCAGCCATGTGGTAATTTCGGGGCTTGCTCGGCCACGGAGATACAAGGAATGATACTTGAAGAAAAGGGTTGGTCGTTTAGTCCAAACCCAGCTTTTGACAGAATCCAAATTCAAATGCCTGCAGGGGCTACACTGTCAGAACTTCGTATATATGACGCACTTGGACGATTGGAGGAGTCTATAATCCCTTCTGTATCTCAGCAAACAATGATGGTTAGTGTAATTCAGCTGTCTACAGGACTTCATTATTTAACGGTGAGAACTCCTGATGGGACCTCTTCTACAATGAAGTTGATCGTAGAGTAGATTTCGCTGGGAAAGACTACTTCACCAAAGAAAGTTTATCGATTTTCACTCGAGTTTTAAAGTCTCCGAACAGTACTGTGGCGTTTTTACCTTGCAAAGAAATCACATCTCCTTTTTCTTTTCCGGTGCGGAGTTTCACTAAAGAGCCAACTTTGATTTCATTAGATCTGTGATTGGGCCTACGCTTCACCGTATCGACAGGTTTTTTCGTGGTTTTGTTTTTCCTTGCCGTTTCAACAGCAAGGAACTTCAAGACATCCTCAAGTAAATCTTTGTTTTTTGTGCCAAGCTTAAATCGAGTGACAAATTGATTCATTTTTTTACCGAGAGAAAGGGTTTTGTTATTCTCTTCTGCAGCCTTATTTAGAGCAGTATTTTTTTCTGAATACTGAGATTTGATTTTGCTCGCTTCTAACGACAACTTCTGAGCATCAACTTCAGCCCTTAGCTGTCTATTCGCCAGTTTTGCAATCTTTCCCTTCTCCTTTTGAAGATCTCCCATCAATGCATCAAGCTCAACTTTACGCTTGTCTAGCTTAGTTTTTGCGCGCTTTATTATAGTTTGTGGAATACCTATCATTTCGGCTACCTCGAAAGTAAAGGAGGAACCAGGTTGGCCTATCTGTAACTTAAAAAGCGGGGCTAGGGTGTCTCTATCGAATAGCATTGATGCGTTTAAAGCGTGAGGGAGCTCGGCAGCCCTAGACTTGATGTTTGCGTAATGGGTGGTAATTACCCCGGAAACTCCCCTTTTATAGAGTTCCTCAAAGAACACTTCTGCAAGCGCACCTCCCAGTTCCGGATCCGATCCTGTTCCGAACTCATCTAACAACAGCAGAGACTTGTTGTTCGACACCTCTAGGAAATGTTTCATGCGTCCAAGCCTGTAACTATAGGTGCTTAGCTGGTTCTCTATGCTTTGGTTGTCTCCTATGTCCGTTAGGATGGAATCGAAAAACCCTACTTCTGAAGTAGGTGAGACGGGGATAAGTAACCCCGACTGGAACATCACCTGAAGAAGCCCTACGGTCTTAAGGGTGATACTTTTTCCACCGGCGTTAGGCCCGGAGATGACAAGAAGTCGCCCTTCTTTTGAGAGTTGTATGGTTTGGGGATGGGTGTTTATCCCTAGAATTTCGTTCGTCTTTACAAGTAGCGGATGAAAGGCCTTTATAAAATGTAGACCTGTCTTATTAGGGAGCCCCGGAAGGAATGACTTTAAGTCTATTGCTAATTTTGCACGAGCCTGAATCCAGTCAAATTCAATTAACGCCTGAGAGTATAGACGTATTAAGGGAAGGTTAGCTCTTACAATCTTAGTTAGATCCTTTAGGATACGTCTCATCTCCTTGCGTTCATCATCGCGGAGGATTTCAAGCTCGTGATTTAACGGCACAACCACAGCGGGCTCAATAAACGTAATTGTTCCTGTGTTTGAAGATCCAAGTACGTTTCCGTTAATCCTCCTCTTATACGTGCTCTCTACAGCCAAGGCTCTTCTTTCATTTACGAATCCCTCTCGTATATCTGCCAGCATTCCTTTAGCTTGTAAGTCTCTCATTACTTTATTAAAGCTCTGACTTGTTTTACGTCGTAAACCCGTCATCTCCTCTCTGATGTTGTTTAGAGCATGGGAGGCCTTGTCAGAAATCTCACCCTTCGCGTTAAACACCTTAGAGATAGGGGTTATGAGATCTTTAGTGTAATAGATGTCCTTTTGTACGTAGTGAAGTCGAGGATATTTATTTTCTTTGTCTTTAAGACTTTGAATAATTTGATTGACCGTATTTGAAGCGCGAGATATTTTATTGAAAGCCGCTTCCGATAATACAGAATCTCGAATTTCTAACATCCGAATCTCGTCGGGCATTTCTTCAAATTCGATACTTGGAAAAACATCTCCTTCAGTTTTTATCCTTCGTAACTCGTCAGTTTCTTGTAGCAGCCTCACAATCGTCTTTCGATTTCTTAGTGGGACCAGTGCGTGAGCTCTAGATTTAGAAGTAGGTTGAAGGGCTTTTTCCGCAAGCATAGCACGGATAATATCGAATTCAAGGTCAGACGCTACCTGCTCATCGAAGTGAAGCATTAGATCCTTATTCATACTTAGAGGCAAAATCTAAACAGTACTTCAAGGCTTCAGTCTCATTCTTGCTCTCAAACCAAACAACCCGTTTATCTTTTTTAAACCAAGTCATCTGTCTCTTTGCAAATTGCCTTGTTTTTATTACAATTTTCTCCTGAGCGTCTTCTAAGGAACATTCTTCATTTAAATAAGCGAATAGCTCGTTATACCCCACAGTCCTTAAGGAATTGTATTGTGAGAAGGAGGTGAGCTTCTCTGTCTCCGCCACCCAGCCGGCTTCGATCATCAAATGTGTCCTCTTCGCTATTCTGTCTTGAAGTTCTGCCCGTGGCATCTCAAGTCCTACTTGTAGGATGTCGAAATCTCTTTCTGTAGATGAGTTTTTGAGAAATGAAGTCATGGTTTTTCCAGAACTAAGACAAACTTCAAGTGCTCTTACTACCCTTTGGGTATTGTGGAGATCCATATTGCAAGCCATTTCTGGATCCAAAGAAGTTAGTTCCTCAGCTAAAGATTGTAAACCATTTGATTCAACCCTGTCGTTTAACTCCTGTCTGATGTTATCGTCTGAGGGTAAATAATCGAATCCGTCAACGACACCCTTAACATAAAGCCCCGATCCACCAACCATTACCGCTACATTGTGGGTTTTAAAAAATTCTGATAGAAACAAGGTCGCGTCCTGTTCAAAATCTCCTGCGCTATACGTTTTCGAAGGGTCTAAGAAGTTTACAAAGTGATGCTTGGCTTCGTGGCGTTCGTGCTCTGTAGGTGCTGCCGTACCGATATTCATGCCTTTATAAATCTGCCTAGAATCAGCACTAACAATTTCGGTATTTAGGTTTTTTGCAACCTTAATTCCCAAGTCTGTTTTCCCCACGGCTGTGGGACCTACTATGCATATTAGAAGCGGCTTCATTCCTCAGATCCTACATATGTGATTTTTAATCGCATAATACTCATCCTACGAGCTTTTTAACATCAGCAGCATCTATAGAACTGTGGTTTGCATGGTGAATAGATCTTCCGGCTTGAAGGACTATCATTTGCGGGCTTTGGTGACTAACCCCAAGCTTCTCAGCGATAGCAGCACTAATATCTCTGTGCTCTAACAGATCCAGAAAGTGAGCGTCCACTTCAGCTAAAGATTCATCCCAATCCGACTCAAACATCTTGAGAGCCATGCGACTAATAGAGCAACGAGTACTGTGTTTGAATAAAACTACTGTTCTGTTTTCAGAAGATACAATCGCAGTGTCTAAATCATCGATGCTTGTCAGGTGTTTCCAGTTCATACTTACTAAATTTACACTTCTAATATTTACAAAGGTAAACCCGACCATGCTCACTAGGCTCATAAAAATTCTAATTGCTTTATCAAGTTTATTGTACACTATTTATCTCTATTCAGTAGCCCAAACAGGGTCCGCAATAGGAATGACTTTCCTTACAATCATCTTAACCCTCACTACCCTTCGCAGCATGCG
>Ga0206679_10002240_pt1 | contig 15373 bp, 10 predicted proteins | sample M110012015metaG_FD_155464 | JGI IMG/M metagenome (GOLD analysis project Ga0206679, IMG submission 155464) | Ammonia-oxidizing marine archaeal communities from Monterey Bay, California, United States - M1 100m 12015 | ecosystem: Environmental > Aquatic > Marine > Intertidal zone | place: USA... | reverse complement strand
CCGATTTGCTCACGGCGTATATGGAATACGTGATTGATGAACTTAGTGCTAACCTTAAATCTGGTGGATTCGAGTTGATAACGCCTCGAGATCCTGAGCAACGCGGAGCCCAATTGTCCATTTTAGCCCATGGTCAAGGTAAGTCGATGTTTGATCGCTTGACAAAGCTTGGCGTGATTGCTGATTGGCGTGAGCCTAACGTAATTCGCGTTGCTCCAGTGCCGATGTATAATTCGTTTGAAGATGTGTTTCGATTCGGAGAGGCTTTGAAGACAAGCGTCAGCGAATAAGCGTTACGTTTCCGGAGATCCGCACGGGAATATTCGATTCTACATTTTCCAAATTCCTTACCCTTCGTTGGGATGCTATCCTGACTAAAAGCACTTGAGCTCAATAGAAATAAGCCCAATAGGCAAAGCTGATATTAGGTGTTCCACCTATTCACTTGACTAATTTCCTGTCGATCGATTCGTAATTGTTAGACTATTTCTTTGAGCCCATAGTTGCCAATGCTCGCTAAGAAAGTCACAAAAAAATTGGGGCCTAATTATTGGCTGATAATCCGCCACTCGATGAGTTGATCCCAATTTGATCGAATCTGAATCTTGGCTGCATAGTGCAGGACTTTCTCCGGTTGAAGATCATTCCAATAATCTCCGCCATCCCATTTGTCATTGTCATTGAGATCCTGAATCGCCCTGACAGTGTACGTTTTGGGAGGAACCCGATTCATTGAGAAAGTCGTGTCCTGAGAAGCGGTGTACTCAAAAACGACCTCGTCTTTGTCGTCTACAAATTGTAGAATATGTTTCCCGTAGGGTAGCCCTGATACTGAGAAGTCTAAATTCCCATAATGTTCAGCCTCATAGGTTGAGACAGTTATGTCGAGGGTATCGTTGACCCAGCCCTCCCTTGAAGTGATTGCCCCCGGCAGCAATTGGATCGAGTATTTGCGATCGTCCATCAAGTCGGTGAGCAACGTGGCGCTAGTCTGAGATTCGTCTATTTTAATGGAGAAGCCGAGGTCTACAGAATCTTCGGCTAGGTTGACTTTGGTCGGATCAACTTTCGTAAGGATTCTCGTGGAAGAAAAAGAAATCGACTCATCTCTCAGCATCTTGCCTTTTACGCTGGATTTGAGCTCGATGGTCCGGTTGGGAAGGTCATTAAACCAATCAATCTCGATTGTATCGAGCACTAATTCACCGTCGGAAATCTTTAGCTCTAGGTTTCGGCTGGGCTCGCCTTCTGTCATCCAGAAATAAGCTGAATCCTGGGTTTGAGGCCAAGAAAATTCACCTTTAAGAGAAGAAATTGGTTCAATCTTGATTGCTTCAGACCAGAGGGCAAAAGCCATTCTCACAAAGCCCGTAGAGTCGCTTTCGTAATCAGAGAGCAGCTGCATTTCTGAGTCCCGAGAGTTGATTCTGAGGGTGGTTTCTAGAGAAGAATCAGGGACGACAGGGACTATATCGGGTGACCAACCGTGACTTTCGCCATCGTCTAAAGTGTAGTTCGCATTCTCGTCTAAGAGGGCGAAGCATTTGAACGAGCCTCTTCTCAAATAACCGATATCGAATTGGCCATTTTCGTCTGTGATGTCGAAATACAGAGGCTTATCCTTAGTGACGACCGAGTCATTAAGAAACTCGTACAGCATTACTTTTACCTCTTTCATTGGCTCTGCGGAATATGCATCGACCACTTGTCCATTGAAGTGTAGTGAGTCAAGTTCGAGTCCGGTAGAAAAAACGTATTTCAATCCCTTAGCTGGAACCGAGGCTTTATAATTCTCAATTCCTTCTCCGAAAGAAAGTGAGTAGGTCGTGTTGGGGAGCAGCTCATCGGGCAATTCTACGATTACAGATTTCTTCTTTAAAGTGACCACCGGAGCAGGGTCCATAGGGGGTGATGATAGAAGTTGATTGTTGATGTCGTTGAGCTGAATCCATTCATCAAATTCAATTACAATCTGCTTAGATCGAAACTGAGTTGAGTAATTTTCGGGAAAGGAATTTAGCACTTCTGGTGGCGTCTTGTCGTCGGGGCCACCTGTAGGCGTGCGGACGCTCGCACAAGCGAAAAGCACGAGCGTGGGAATGATTATTGAGAGGTATTTAATCCAATTCGAGAGTTTCAAATCAATTTGGCTTGATCCATTTTATGAATTCGCGAAGGCGAACATCGTCCTCTTCGCCAAAGTCATCTAACACAGTACTATCAACGTCGAGAACCGCCCAGACATTGCCATCGTTATCGATCATTGGAATCACGATTTCTGATTTGGTCAGCGGTGAGCAGATGATGTGAGCGGGAGACTTAACTACATCGGGAATTATCATCGTTTTAGCCTCGGCATGGGCAGCTCCGCAAACACCTTTTCCAAGTCGGATGCGAGTGCAGGCTACAGGTCCTTGAAATGGTCCGAGTACAAACTCATCGCCTTTCACAAAGTAAAAACCGACCCAATGCCAACCAAAAGCATCGTGTAAAACGGCGGACAAATTCGCCATGTTAGCAACGGTGTCCGTTTCGCCAGCAAGGAGACCTTCAATTTGAGGTGCCATCACTGTGTACACCTCTTCGCGAGTTCCGTCTTTCGGAATGTGAATCGACTCAGACATGGCGCCAAAAGTACTTGATTAATTCATCGGGAATGCGAGCGCGGCAATGGTGATTTTAGTTCCTGGGATTTCAGCCAGAGTTTGCGCCGCAGCCTCAATCGTGGACCCTGTCGTTATCACGTCGTCAACAATCATAATGTGCTTATTCTCAAGATTTTCGGGAGCAACCACATCAAAAACGGAAGCGACATTTTCCCATCGCGCATATTTTGATTTCCGAGTTTGGGTCTCGTTATTTTTAACACGAATCAGAGACTGTTGGACTGGGATGCCCAACGTCTCCGAAACACCTTGAGCGATTGACATGCTCTGATTATACCCGCGGAGCTTCATTTTTCGAGGATGTAGAGGGATGGGCATAATAGTATCGAGTTTTTCAATTCTTGTAGTCTCCGCGAGCTCGTTGCCAAATAGCCGACCGAGTTTATGTCCGATTTCGGGAATTTCATAGTATTTCAAAGCGTGGAGGAGCCGTTGGACCAATCCATCCTGACTGAATCTCAAGAATGCCGCTGCTGCTTCGATTTCAACTCGGCCCCAAAAAAGCTTTTCAATGCGGTTTCCTTCTTCTCTAGCAAAGCCAGTTTTTGGAAGCTGAGAAATACACTTCGTGCAAATGGTTTTTTCGCCAGCATTCAATGATTCACCACAGCCGGGACAATAGTTTGGAAATAGAAGATAACCGAGATCCTCTATAATTGGAATTTTCATGTTTGATAGTTTAATGCAGCTTCTAAGGCAGGAAGCTTCACTAATGTAATGAGAATAGGCTTATTTGTGATTTACTCGTGAGAAAAGGGGAAGAGTCTACCACCTCTGACGACAAGCGTTGATGCTAGCAGGGACACTGGAATGAGCACGCTATAAACGAGATCCTATTCAGGATCTGAAGCCCAATTCCCAAAATATCCTCCGGCGTATATCAGCCCAGACAAGATCATAACGGGCAAGACAAATGGAGCGTCAAGAAGTCTCATGATCATTGCTGACACAACTCCAAGGCGTCCTAAATCGCGCAAGCAGATGTACTTGTAGTGACGAAAATTTGACTTGAGCCGCAATGAGAAGTGGATCGCTAGCACAATCCAAGAGACGATAAAAAGTGCCAAGCCGAAATTTTTGAAACCGGTGATTTTTATGATTGCAGCGATTATCACAAGCCCAACGCCTGCTATCAATATTTTGGGATAAACCTTTGGCGCAGGTTTTTGTTCTCCTTCCGGAAGGTCCAATACTGATTCGTTTTCATCGTTGCGCATTAATGCAATTTGAGAAATTAGATGGCATAAGTTCCAACGAAAGCAAAACACTATTGTCTTTTGATCGAACCACTAACGTCTGAAAGCAGATCAGGGATGTTGATAAGCATGCAGGATTGAAATAGTTTTGAATGCTGAAAATGTCGCTCCTAACTTTTTCTATCAAGTTTGTATCTCAGGTGTTTGTAGCCGAAAACGAGAAATTGAATCTCACATCTAAAGTTTTTGACGGGACAATTACTCACCAATTTAATCTTGTTGATGTTGATGCTTTAATTTTGTCAACTGCATCGTGCTTTCTCTCGGGGCTTATATAGAAGAAGATGGGAAAGAGTATACAAATACGACTAGTTGAAATTCGGTAAGCTTGACAATATTGATGGGGTAGATTTTTCGCTTCCCCAAGACCATCCTGCTACAGCGAGCTTGCTTGGAGGGAAACCGTGTATGCCGAAAATTCAGCTTGGTGGTACCATGTGGAATATCCGAGATTGGAAAGGAAAATGGTACCCAGAGAAAACGCTAATCAAGAATTTTGGTCCAGCCTATTGCCAGCTTTTTAATTCTATTGAGCTCAATGCCACTCACTATAAAATACATCCAACAGACGTGATCAGAAAGTGGAAGTCGTGGGCCGGAGATGGATTTACATTTTGCCCCAAGTTTCCAAATTTAATCACTCACTATCGACAATTTTTAAATTGTGAAGTGCTGACCGACGAGTTTCTCGAAGCTATTTCAGAGTTTAAAGAATTGCTAGGGCCGTGCTTTATTCAACTACCAGAGAGAACCCGTCCAACTCAGGCCGTGAAAATTCAGAATTATCTCAAGACTCTCCCGCGTGATATCAAGATCCACATCGAATTTCGACACGAGGATTGGTTTATGGATTCACCAGAAGTGGAAGATACTTGGCAACTGCTCGAAGAGCTTGGAATCGGATCGGTTATAAGCGATACATCGGGCAGGAGAGACGTCCTGCACATGCGTTTAACTAACAAGACACTAATTCTGCGTTTTGGAGGGAATGAACTCGATGCTACTGATAATCGGCGACTTGCTGATTGGGCAAAGCGCATCAAGATTTGGTCAGATCTAGGGCTCGAAGAAGTCCAAATGTGGATGCACCAGCCTGATTCAATACTTACACCCGAAACGCTCGTTCTCTTCGAAGCAGAGCTTCAAAAGGTTGGTTTTAAATCGAATGTTTTCAAACCCCAACCAACATTGTTCGATTAGCTAATCCGTTTAGCGCCCGTGACACTGCTTGTATTTCTTACCACTTCCACAAGGGCAAGGCTCATTACGTCCCACTTTAGGGGTTTCATTTACTACAGGAGCCTGACGTCTTGGAGGTCCTCCTACAGGTGCTTGAGTCTGACGGCTTCGAGTGGCTTCACTGATGTTCTGAACTCCAGCTTTTGAAGTTTGTGTTCTGTTTTGATTTGGGCGTCTCGGTGCTTGTGCTTGCTGTACGCCTTGCTGTTCTGGTAAATTGCACTTAACCAAGAATGAAGCGACTTCAGAATTGATCTCGTTGACCATTTTCTTGAAAAGTTCATACGACTCAAACTTGTAGATCAACAAAGGGTCCTTCTGCTCATGAGAGGCAAACTGCACGTTCGTTCTCAAGTCATCCATCGAGCGCAAGTGATCTTTCCACTCGTTGTCGATGAGGCTCAAAGTCACGTTTTTTTCTACCGTGTCGATCAGTTCTTTGCAGTTAGATTCAAAGCAACGTTCAAGATTTGCAACGACATTAAGCGTCTTTCGTCCATCCGTAAATGGAACTGCGATGTTGACGAAGTTGTTATTCTCGTCCTCGTATACATTTTTAATCACAGGATAAGCCTGCTCAGCGCTCAAAACACTTTTCTTGATATAGTGCTTATTGGCTTGATTGTATAGTTCGTAGGATAGCGCATCAGCAGGAGAATCGTTGAACTGATCTTCCGTAAATGGAGTTTCAATTCCGAAGTTCTTAATCACGTCAAGCTTAAATCTTTCGTAATTTCTCGATGATTGGTGATCCATTACAAGATTCTCAGCCAAATCGTAGAACATGTTGAGGATATCAAACTTGAGACGTTCACCGTAAAGTGCGTGCTTTCTTCTCTTGTAAATCACCTCACGTTGTGAGCTCATCACATCATCATACTCAAGCAAGCGCTTTCTAACTCCAAAGTTGTTTTCCTCTACTTTTTTCTGAGCACGCTCAATCGATTTAGTGATCATGCTGTGTTGAATAACCTCGCCTTCTTCTATACCCAATCGGTCCATCATTTTGGCGATTCTATCCGAACCAAAGAGTCGCATAAGATCATCCTCAAGAGAAACGAAGAATTGCGTCGATCCTGGATCACCTTGACGACCAGCACGTCCACGGAGCTGTCTATCTACACGTCGTGAATCGTGTCGCTCTGTGCCGACAATCGCTAGGCCGCCAGCTTCTTTTACACCTTCACCAAGCTTAATGTCGGTTCCACGACCAGCCATGTTTGTGGCGATGGTGACGGTGCCCGGTTGACCCGCAAAAGCGACAATGTCAGCCTCTTTTTGGTGAAGCTTGGCATTCAAGACTTGGTGTGGAATATTCCTCATGTTGAGCATCTTACTCAACAACTCACTTACTTCGACGGTTGTAGTACCTACCAATACTGGACGTCCAGCACCACGTAATTTGTCAATTTCGTCGATTATAGCGTTATACTTTTCACGCTTTGTCTTGTAGACTAAATCTTGTCGGTCATCTCGTGCGATAGGGCGGTTCGTCGGGATTGACATTACGTCCAATTTGTAAATCTCCCAAAGCTCTCCAGCCTCTGTTTCAGCCGTTCCAGTCATACCACCAAGTTTGTGGTACATTCTGAAATAGTTCTGTAAAGTTATGGTCGCGTAGGTCTGTGTGGCTGCTTCGACTTTTACATTTTCCTTGGCTTCAATTGCTTGGTGGAGGCCGTCGGAATAACGGCGTCCGTCCATGATACGACCGGTTTGCTCATCGACAATTTTGACCTTGTTCTCCATGACGACATAGTCGATATCTTTCTCAAAAAGGGCGTACGATTTTAGTAGCTGGTTGATGGTGTGGATTCTTGCCGATTTTACCGTGAAGTCTTGGATCAAGATCTCCTTCATCTTCAGTTTCTCCTTCTCCTCCGCATCGGAGTTTTGAATGTTGACCATCTCAGTACTAAGATCAGGCATGATGAAGAAGTTATCGTCTTCCATATTTTTAGACATGAGCTCAATTCCTTTTTCAGTGAGCTCAACTTGATTGTTTTTCTCATCAATTGTGAAGAACAGCTCTTCATCAGCCAAGTACATTTCGCGGCTGTTGTCTTGCATATAGAATCCTTCCGTCTTGAGGAGTTGGCGTTTCACGCCCTCTTCACTCAAGTACTTTACCAAAGTCTTGTTTTTAGGTAGACCACGGAATGCTCTCAAAAGCGCGAGTCCACCTTCAGTATGATCTTCTTTGCTCGGAGCTCCATCTTCAATTCCTTTCAAACGCTGCTTTGCCTGAGTCAAGAATTCACTGGTGGTTTTCTTTTGAGCGTTATATAGAAGTTGAACTTTAGGTTTCAGCTCGTCAAATTCTTGATCGTCACCTTTTGCTGTGGGGCCGGAGATAATCAATGGGGTTCTGGCCTCGTCAATGAGTACCGAATCCACCTCATCAACGATTGCGAAATGGTGCTTGCGCTGAACCAAGTGTGTCGGATCAGTCGCCATGTTATCTCTCAAGTAGTCAAAACCAAATTCGTTGTTGGTACCATAAGTGACGTCAGCACGATATGCTTTTCTTCTCTCGTCTGAGTTCGGCTTGTGCTTATCGATACAATCGACACTTATGCCGTGAAACTCACATATTGGAGCCATCCATTCCGAGTCACGCTTGGCGAGATAGTCATTCACGGTTACCAAGTGAACACCTTTTCCCGTTAAAGCGTTGAGGAAAACAGGGAGTGTCGCCACGAGTGTTTTTCCTTCACCAGTTTGCATTTCGGCTACTTTTCCTTTGTGAAGGGCAACACCACCAATAAGCTGGACATCATAGTGAATCATTTCCCAATTAATTGCCGTTCCTGCGGCATCCCATTCGCTGTCCCAAGTGGCTTTGTCGCCATTGATACTGATATGGTTACGGGTCATGGAAAGTTCACGATCAAATTCTGAAGCCGTTACTTCAACTGAAGGATTCTCAGTAAATCGACGTGCAGTCTCTTTTACAATGGCGAAGGCTTCTGGAAGTAATTGTTCGAGAATCTCTTCCAGTTTTACGTTGACCTCTTCAGATAGTGCGTCTACTTTATCGTAGATCGCTTCTTTAGCATCAATTTCGATTTTGTCGTCGCTTTCAGCTTGAAGTTTGAGTTGATTGATCTCTTCTTCAATTGGCTTGACATAATCGGCGATCTGAACCTTTAATGCTGACGATTTGGCACGCAGTTCGTCGTTGGAAACTCCGTTTAGACCCTTCTCTGCGTCGAGAACCTTGTCTACCAGGGGTTGAATTCCTTGAATATCAGCCGCCGTCTTGTCACCGACAAAGCGAGATAGAATTTTATTGAACGTATTGATCATTCTGTGTTGTGTTATTTGCCAAATGTCTCGGCCTGTAAGTTTTCCATTGATTTCCTTGGCACAAAACAGTCTTCACGAATCAAATGGTAAATGGCGGGCAAAAATAGTTGAATTGACCCCAGATTCAGAGTCATTTTATTATTAATCTCTGTGCCATCCAAAGCGAATACAATGCCATTGACCAGAATCCTGACAGCCTGTCGGAGCTGGGTTGATTTTGTCGGTTGGATGGATTGTTAATTACGGAACGAAAAATCTTTCGTCGGATTGACGTTAATCAAGCCGCAATTTCATAGTGACGAGTCATTTTTGACCAATTTGAGATTTGCGCTCCAAGGGGCGAGGACTCCTTAGTCACTGACTTCCAAGGAGTTAAGAAATCGCCGTTTTCGGCGGATAAAATCATGCCAAGAATTCGGCTCAAAATCGCGCAATCAACATTTGAAATGGGGGGGATTTCCGCCAAGAATTTAGGCCTGTCAAGGCTTTCAGAAAGGCGGTTTGATTGTCTGTTAAAAACTTCGGTCGAATGTGGATTGTTTTGGATTGGTTCGACCTATAATTTTGTCAATTTTTGTTCCGTCGATCACCCCCCCTAAGATCGTTTTAGACCTTAACACCTTCTACAACGCTTGGTTGACAAGCACTTCGGAAACGGAAGTATTACAAGAAAACAAGTTTAACGAGAGTAATTCAGGTATAAACTCGATTTGTACTGCGGGCATCTTTGCCCCTAAATTTTACTAGGATATGGACAACGAAATGAGCACACAACCGAACGATTCAACAGCAGTTGAACCGATACTTTCAGAGAACCCGGGAAGATTTGTTTTATTCCCAATTGTCCACGATGATATTTGGGCTTATTACAAGAAAGCTGAGGCAAGTTTTTGGACTGCCGAGGAAATTGATCTTGAACCGGACCTGGTTGACTGGGCTCAAAAGTTGAATGATGACGAGAGACATTTCATTAAACACGTGCTTGCGTTTTTTGCTGCCAGCGATGGTATTGTAAATGAGAATTTAGCTGAGAACTTTGTTGCTGAGGTGCAATACACTGAAGCAAAGTTTTTCTACGGTTTTCAAATCATGATGGAGAATATTCATTCAGAGACTTATTCTCTCCTTATAGACACGTACATCAAGGATTCAGAGGAAAAAGCGGGCTTGTTCAATGCGATAGAAACATTGGATTGTGTAAAGAAAAAAGCGGACTGGGCTTTGCGATGGATTGATAACGGTTCCTTTGCTGAGAGACTTGTTGCATTCGCAGCAGTTGAGGGGATATTTTTCTCCGGTAGCTTTTGTTCAATTTTTTGGTTGAAGAAAAGAGGACTTATGCCAGGGCTAAGCTTTAGTAATGAGTTGATCTCAAGAGATGAAGGATTGCACTGTGATTTTGCTTGTCTTCTGTACAACGATCACGTGATCAATAAGCTATCAAAAGAGCAGATTAATGAGATAATATGTGATGCAGTGGTGATGGAGAAGGAATTTGTGACGGATTCTCTTCCTGTAAAACTCATTGGTATGAACGCTGATCTAATGGGCCAATACATTGAATTTGTGGCGGATCGGCTCCTTGTTGAACTCGGTAACGAGAAAGTATATAATGCAACGAATCCATTCGATTTCATGGAAATGATCTCGCTCCAGGGCAAGACCAACTTCTTCGAAAAAAGAGTGGCAGAGTACCAGAAGTCAGGTGTGATGGGAGGTGGAGAATCACAGAAATTCACCATAGAAGAAGACTTCTAAAAACCAATTACCAAACATTCTGTTATAACCTAACCACGATTGTCAGAGCGTCCCGTGCGTGATGACGACCTAGGGAGTCTTTGGCTCCAATGAACTCATTGTTAAATACAAATTCCGGAAATCACACATGTACGTATTAAAAAGAGACGGCCGAAAAGAACTGGTAAAGTTTGATAAGATCACAGCAAGAATCAAGAAGCTGTGTTACGGACTTAATGTAGCTGTAGACCCAGCTAAAGTGGCTATGAAGGTCATCGAGGGTGTTTACGATAATGTTACGACAACTGAGCTTGATAACTTGGCAGCAGAGATTGCGGCGACTAACACAGTATCTCATCCGGACTACGCGTTACTCGCCTCAAGAATTGCGGTGTCAAACCTTCATAAAAACACTAAGAAATCGTTTTCAGACACGATGCTCGATTTATTCGAATACATCGATCCGGTAACGGGTGAAAACGCTTCCTTGCTTGCGGAAGACGTTTACGAAACCATCAAAGAAAATGCGGAGACGCTGGATTCAAATATCATCTACGATCGTGATTTTAACTTCGATTTTTTCGGGTTCAAAACGTTGGAGCGATCATACCTGCTCAAATTGCATGGTAAAGTAGCAGAGCGACCACAGCACATGTATATGCGTGTTGCAATCGGTATTCATAAAGAGGATGTCGAAGCGGCAATTGAGACGTACAATGCGATGAGCGAAGGCTGGTACACTCACGCAACACCGACATTATTCAATGCAGGCACCCCAAAGCCTCAGATGTCTTCTTGCTTCCTACTCACTATGCAAGATGATAGTATCAGCGGTATTTATGATACGCTGAAACAATGTGCTCAGATCTCTCAGAGCGCAGGTGGAATTGGTCTTGCAATTCACACGATTCGTGCAAAAGGATCGTACATAAAAGGCACAAACGGAACGTCTAACGGAATCGTTCCAATGCTCAAAGTATACAACGACACGGCACGCTACGTTGATCAAGGTGGTGGAAAGCGAAAAGGTTCATTCGCGATGTATGTAGAGCCATGGCATGCGGATATTTTCGATTTCCTCGATTTGAAAAAGAATCACGGAAAAGAAGAGCAAAGAGCTCGAGATTTATTCTATGCTTTGTGGATTCCAGACTTGTTTATGAAGCGAGTGGAGGATGATGGTGAGTGGACTCTAATGTGTCCAAACGAATGCCCAGGCCTCGCAGATTGTCATGGTGAAGAGTTCGAAAAGCTGTACCTCAAGTATGAGAGCGAAGGCCTTGGAAGAAAGACCATTAAAGCGCAAGACCTTTGGTTCAAAGTTCTTGAATCGCAAATCGAGACCGGTACGCCGTATATGCTATATAAAGACGCGTGTAACTCAAAGTCTAATCAACAAAATTTGGGCACTATCAAGTCTTCGAACTTGTGTACCGAGATTGTTGAGTACACTGCTGCAGACGAAGTTGCAGTTTGCAACTTGGCTTCCCTAGCGCTTCCAAAGTTTGTGAAGGAAGGAGAATTCGATCACGACAAGTTGTTTGAGTATACCTACCAGGTGACTATGAACTTGAACAAGATCATTGACCGAAATTTCTATCCAATCGTCGAGGCCCGTAATTCAAACATGCGCCATCGTCCAATTGGAATCGGTATTCAAGGATTGGCTGATGCATTCATCCTTCTTAGACACGCATTCGATAGCGATGCTGCTAAGCAGTTGAACAAAGACATCTTCGAGACTATTTACTATGCATCTGCTACAGCGTCTAAGGATTTAGCTAAAGAAGAAGGTCACTATGAGACATTTCCTGGTTCACCGGCGTCTGAAGGTAAACTTCAGTTTGATATGTGGGATGTGACTCCATCTGATCGTTGGGAGTGGGATGTGTTGAAAGAAGAAATCAAGGAGCACGGAATGCGTAACTCGCTTCTACTAGCTCCAATGCCAACGGCATCGACTGCGTCGATATTAGGGAACAACGAATGCTTCGAACCATATACTTCGAATATCTATACACGTCGAGTGTTATCAGGTGAGTTCATCGTGGTAAACAAGCACTTGCTTCGTGATCTAAACAAGATGGGTCTTTGGAATGAAGACTTGAAGAACAAGTTGATCGCAGCGAACGGTTCTGTTCAGAACATCGATGAGATTCCAGAAAATCTCAAGGATCTGTATAAGACAGCTTGGGAGATTAGCCAAAAAGATATTCTTGAAATGGCAGCGGATCGAGGAGCATACATCGATCAGTCTCAGAGCTTGAACATTTTCATGGAGAATCCAAATTTTGGAAAGCTCACGTCAATGCATTTCTATGGCTGGAAGAAGGGTCTCAAGACAGGTATGTATTACTTGAGAACGAAGGCGGCGGCAGATGCAATCAAGTTTACCGTAGAGAAGAAATACAAGGAGGAGCCACAACCCGAGGCTTTGACACCCGAAGAAAGAGAAGAGCAAGAAGCAGCTTTAGTTTGTTCGATTGAGAACGGCCCAGACTGTGAAATGTGTGGAAGCTAAATCGATTTAGCTCATTTTTCGGAAATAAAGTCATCTCAAATTCAAGCCCATTGAACAGTCAAATTTGACTGTTCGTGGGCTTTTTCTTTGCTCTAAGTTGATTGCGAGTACGTTTCTGGAATCTATTTCTAACCTATCGGGATTTGAGTCATGAAAATCTTCTAACTTCATGGCATCTAAAACCAAACTGAGACCTGTCATACCTCCAAGTTGATCGGTCTCAGCTAACGAAACTCCTATTATGAAAGCACTACTATCCACGCTTTTCAGCCTTGTCGCATTTGTTGCGCTCGCACAACCACCATCAAGTTTGGTAATTGAAGAAGTGACAATCCCAGAGCCGGAATTGACCAACATCACAAACGATCTCGGCGCTACTCCTCACACGTGGAGGATCAAAGCAAACATCCCGACGGATTACGAATTACAAATCGTGTACGGTGATGGCACTAATAATTTGAATCTATCTACCTCGGGTTCTTTCTATCAAAATCCGCAAGGTGATGGCACTACTCTTGGCTTTGCTCAGGCATTGGTTGATCTAATGCCAGAATTGGGCTACGACAGTTGGTTTACAATTGGTTCTGAAACTTCCGACGGCAATTTGAGCCAGTTGATTCCTGAGGATCTTTTTGACGGCTGGGAAGGCGGCGGGGATTTGATGGTAAATGACATCATCGGCGGCGGAGTTTTCATTTCTACATTTGGTGGCAATCCTCAGAATACAGGTGACCTTGATGGAAACGTTCTCGTAGCACAAATTACCGCAACGGACGAGGTGATGGGCTGTTTGAACTATCAGATCCGAAAATTGAATCCTGATGGGACAATATTTTTCCCAATTGAGTCATATACATACACGGATCTCTGCTTCACATTGACACCACCAGAAGCAGAATGCCCCGGTGATTTTAATGGCTCGGGAGTCGTAAGCGTTCCTGATTTGTTTCTTCTCATTGAAGATTATGGCTGCCTTTCAGGATGTAGTACTGACCTAACAAACGATGACAAGGTCCTCTTTGAAGATTTTCTTGTTTTCCTCACGCTGTTCGGTACATCGTGTAATTAACATATTTCGAGTGTTAGGTTGACACAAACATGACATTGAGAACGACGCCCTTGCACATTTTTGCCGCGTAAGGGCGTTTTTTATAAAAGCTCAACTCTATTGGAAGACCTAAAGATTATTTCCCTCAGTCATCATCAGCTACCTTTGGACGTATTGGGTTACTTTTTGATCGATGATGAGCATCGTGAAGAAATCCTTCAGGAGGTTAAAGAGAAGTACAACATCAAGGAATTATTTTATCTGGCCACATGTAACAGAGTGGAGCTTGTCTTTGTTCAGCAAGGCTACTTGTGCCGCGGGATGTCGTCAACAATTCTCACGAAGATTTGTCGTGAAGAAATGCAAGACGAATGGCTCGAATCCATGGAGCTTTATGAAGGGGAATCGGCCTTGAAGCACTTGCTCCGAGTATCCACTTCATTGGAGTCTGCCCTCGTGGGCGAACAAGAGATTATTTCTCAGCTACGAAAGTCGTTTGAATGGTCATTTGAAAAAGACTTGTGTGGGGATTCTATCAGATTAGTCATGAAAAAGGCTATAGAAATTGCCAAGAGATGCTTTTCTGAAACGGAAGTAGCTTCAAAGCCTATATCGACCGCTTTTTTGGCTTGGCAAAGATTGCAGGAGCAATGTCCGGATTCAGAATCCAGGATTGTCCTCATTGGCGCGGGCCAGATAAACAGAAGCATTTGTGAGTTTGTTCGAAAGTCACATTATACAGACATTGTAGTAGCCAATCGTTCGCTTCCCGCAGCAGAAGAATTGGCGGAACGCGTTAACGGAAAAGCAATTCTCTTGGAGGACCTGAATAACATAGACGGGTTTGACTCGATAATCTCGTGCACTGGAGCAGTGACTTCGGTCGTAAATGCTTCTACCTATATTCAGATGCTGAATGGCGAGCAGGATGAAAAACTAATCATTGATTTGGCGATTCCGTCTGATATAGATGAGAAGGTAATCGAGCTTTATGACGTGAACTACGTGAGTCTTTCTGAACTGCAGAAGGTGAGTGAAGAGAATAAGCAGCATCGTCAGAATGAAGTGGTTAAATGCGATGCGATTATTGCCGAAGGCATGACAGAGTTTTCAGCTCTGCACAAGCAACGTCAGATTGAATTGGCGATGCGGGAAATACCAAGAACAATCAAAGGAATTCGCGAAACTGCCATTGATGAGATTTTCGCCAAGGATCTCGAGGGTTTGGATGAACACTCGATAGAAGTGCTGAAGAAGGTCATGGACTACATGGAGAAAAAGTACGTCTCCATCCCCATGAAATTGGCCAGAGAGGTAATACTCGACACGGTTTCCAAGCAATAATGTCACGTACAATCAGAATAGGAACAAGAGGCAGTGACCTGGCTCTTTGGCAGGCTGATCATGTGTTCGATCTTCTCAATAGGATGGGTCATGAAGTCGAGATTACCGTCATCAAGACCAAAGGCGACAAGATTACCGACTTAAGCTTCGACAAAATCGAAGGGAAGGGATTTTTCACCAAGGAAATTGAAGACCGTTTACTGACCTCTGAGATTGATCTAGCGGTTCATTCATACAAAGACTTAGAAACGGA
>Ga0206679_10002239_pt1 | contig 15373 bp, 13 predicted proteins | sample M110012015metaG_FD_155464 | JGI IMG/M metagenome (GOLD analysis project Ga0206679, IMG submission 155464) | Ammonia-oxidizing marine archaeal communities from Monterey Bay, California, United States - M1 100m 12015 | ecosystem: Environmental > Aquatic > Marine > Intertidal zone | place: USA... | reverse complement strand
TCAAGCTTTGTTGTTTCTCTGTCCAAAGAGGCAACCGAAAACACCAGGTCATTCACGCCATCGCCGCGCTTAGCCAGTGACTCGGCGTAGACACTATCAACACCTGATGCTTCAAAAAAATAAAACCACAAGGGACCTACAACAACGGATCTGCTGCGGGTACCAAAGCTTGTATCTTTCACCGCTTCGGAAGCCTTCTCAAATCCGATGGTCGCGTAATAGGCAATGGTCTCGTCGAGATTCTGAACGCCGATGCCAACGCCCTGGAAACGCCATTCAGATACTAAAGAAAGAGACTCGTTGTTTTCCTTCCAGGTCTTTTCCCAATCGCTAGCGGAAGGTCGTAGAGAAATCATCAAGTCACCATGGGCTCTTGTGTCTAGGTAATTTTCAACGGTCTTGCCGTTTATCTGCGCGTTGAACATGATATCGAAGCCCTTGCTGATCAATATCTGAGTATCCTCTTCGACTGAAGCTGTGTTAAAACACAGGTGATTTATTCCTGGACCTTTCTTTGCCAGGTATTCGTTGATGAACATTCCAGGCCCGGGTTTCATCGAAATACATTCGAGTTGGCAGTCACCAATTTGACTCTCACCGTCATTAAAAGTGTGCGCGCCTCCTGTCGTATAGGTGTTTGTGACTGGTTCTCCTTCCAGGGTTTGATAATACATAAGAGAACCTTCACCCTGCTCGTGAGGCAATAAAGGTTGAGGACCTACGCTCACGCCTACGCCGATAGACTGGAGATAACGCAAGACAGCGTTTTTATTAGTCACCATTAACCCGACGTGATTCAACTCCCAGTCTTCACCCACTGTCCTCTCCTTAAATGAAAGAGCCAACTTGGTTAATTACGCCATGTATCCGCCGTCTACACACAAAATTGTGCCCGTCACATAGCTGGAAGCATCTGATGCTAAAAACACTGCTGCGTTGGCCATTTCTTCAAAACTTGCGACTCGTCCCAAAGGAAGGTTTTCAGGACCGGTAGACCACGCCTCAAACTTCTCCAGTTCAGTTGGCTTGGGAGGAGGAGGTTTTTGTTTGGGCAGGCGATCAGGGTTGTCTCGATAGAAGTCTCCGGCAGGATGTTGCTCCCACTCAACTAAAGAGGGTGCAAGGGCATTGACTCTGACGTTATCAGGACCGAGATAGCGACTATACTGGCGAGTCATCATGGCGATTCCGGCTTTTAGAATCGCATAATTTCCCATACCTTTATCCGCATGGGCTTTCAACCCACCACGAGAAGAAAGATTAATAATACTGCCGCTGCGCTGGGCTTGCATGATGGGTGCTACGGCTTGGTGCATTAACCAATAGCCTTTCAAGTTAACATTGGTCAACTGGTCCCAGCCCGCCTCGTCAAGATCGATAAGTGACTTAGGATGATACATAACTGCGACATTCATAAGAATATCGATACCCCCAAAGGAATTGACCACCTCGGATACCAATGCATCGACACTCGATTTGGAACTTATATCGCTTTGCCTGGCCAGGGACTTTCGCCCCATGCTTTTGATCTCATCGGCGACTGCCTGTAGTTGGCCATCAGCAATATTCAAGTCTGTGACGGCTACGTCAGCACCCGCCTCTGCTAGACCGAGCGCGAAGCCTTTGCCCATATTACGTCGGCCACCGACTACCAGCGCGCGTTTACCCCGAAGTGAAAAATCGGCGAGACTCATCGATCGCTCTCCCTGTTTTTACAGCGGTATTAGTCAATTCATAATACCTTAGCACTGAAATCTATTCGATGTTTTGGCATTGGTACGAAGGGTAAAATTGAATTCCGAGATTAGTTATTAAAGAACCTCATTTCCCCCGGTTACCAAAGTAACTTAGGCTGATGAGCAAATAGCGCACTCCCGCATTATTGCTCAGCCATGACTCGTGCTAACGCTTCCGGCGTCCGCCACTTTCCTCCTCTAAGGCGAAGAACATAATAAAGAGCGGTTACCAGTATCATCGCCACAAATACAAGCCAGGCAGTTTTAGGGCCCATATCCAGAACTTTAATAACGAAATACTGAATAACCAGCATTAACCAATGTAACAGTATTGATACCCACATTAACCAGCGTGTATCTCCGGCTCCTCTGAGTATGCCACCTGTAATTAAGATAATCGCATCCGCCATGACGTAGCTGGCCAGCCCTATCATCATGAAGGTGGACAAATGCAATATACCGTCAGAATGTGGGCTGTCGACTAAGAATACCGCAACCAGAGGTTCTCTTAAAACTACAAATAGAACAGCAAGAATGCTGGAGTAAGCCAATCCAATCAGAAACCCGGATAACATCACCTCACGCATCCTGGCCAGGTTGTTTTCACCGACAAATCTTCCCACCATACTGATAATCGCCACATTCAGGCCGATCATGGGCACGAATGAAACGATATCCCAATTAAATACGATAGCCGCGGACGCTGCTTCGATTACGCCATAGGACTGAAACATCAGTAAAAACAGGTTAAAAGCAGCCACGTTTAGAAACATTTCAATGCCGGAAGGCACTCCCAGCCTCATGTATCGATTAAGAATACCTCGGTCGAACTTCAAAGATTGGTCTACAGAGTATCGGCTGCGGTGGCTTCGCTGGAAATAGAAAGCCAGAAAGATCCCGAGACTAAACAGGGTGCTGATGATGGTAGCGTAGGCTGCGCCTTCGATGCCGAGCTCAGGAAACTGCCATTCACCAAAAATCAGTGCGTAAGTCAGCGGAATGTTTATGGTGACGCCAAGCGTATCAGCTATCATTACCGCCCGGGTTTTTGCAATCCCGGCGAAGTAGGAAGCAAAGCAGGTTTTTACCAGTCCAATCCCAGAGCCGAAGATAAGAATATAAAAGTATTTTCGCTCCAGGATTTCGAGTTCCGCCGTATGGCCCATAATGGAAAATAACGAGCCTACGAAGTAGCCAATCACCAGAAGGGTTGGGACAAAGCCTAAACACAGTATGAGCCCCTGGGTCACAACCCTTGTGCACTTTTCCAGTTCCTTTTTGCCATAGTATTGTGCAACCAGTGCATTGGCGTAAGAGAGGATGCCAATAAATAATGACATACAGAAAAATGAGGCAACGCCGCCACCCAGAGATGCAGCCATGTGGGTTGGGCTGAGGAGTGACATAAAGTAGCGATCAGTAAAGATCATGACCGCAAACGCACCTTGTGATACCACCATTGGGTAAGCAATGGTTAACAGTTCACTGAGGGTTCCTTTCTCGATTGTTAAGTCTTTATACATTTATGTAGTCACCCATTAATTAGCAACCAGTGCTGCCGGAAACCATTTGCAGGCAACGACCTCATCATGCCCTTCGTAAACTCGCATCCCAAGCATATAGCGACCTGCAGGAACTGGTAGCCAGTTGCTTATGTCGTCTGGGCGCTGGTGACTTAATGTAATAGTCAGACTACCGTCTTCGGCATAGCTTAGCCCGGATGTTCTATCGCCAATGGACCAGCGCTGGATTTCATTTTCAACCAGATACAGATCCATTGCATAGGCGGTTAGTGACCAGAATGCGTTGCAAGGGGGTAATGCGGTAGTCGTCATTCGCAGCGTCAATGGCTGCGAACCGTTGAGTTTTCCTCCCCTGGCATCACTCACCGCGATGTAGGAGCGGTTCTCAACCGCTTGATGGCCGCCCAGGCCAAACTTGGCACCGGCAGCGCGTTTGAATATGTCATCCTCGAAGCCGGTGGCATTTTTGCTGGTGCTCCAACCATTTCTGATCACGTTGCCTTGAGTACTAAGACTGGAGATCAATTTTTCTCCGTATTTAACGCCCTCAAATAGGTATTCGGCAGTAAATTGCTCGGGGCTTTCAAGTATCGATTGAGCTGCTTTAGAGAGTTGGGGATGCCAATGACCTGGTTGATCCAGGTCTACGTATTGTTTTAATTCGGAGAAATATTCAGCTCCAGACTGTGCGATAGTGGTTGGCTTACCTGCTTTTGTTGTTAGCGCTATAGGCTGGCTAGGCGGTGCGGTGATGGTAATTCCATGCTGCAGGGATCGTGCCTCGGCAATTTCCTCAGGTGATTCAACCAATACACGAATGATGACCCACGCCGTTGGGGTCGCGATGGTGACTATTTTACTAGCATCGTTGGCGGGCGGTGTATCCGGGTTAAAGGTCACACGAACATTCGTCCCAGTCACGCCATGATGGCGCCGGCAGACATAAGCAACGTGGGTATAGGCATCCAGGATCATAACGTTCCAGTATCGCTCGGCATGATCCATGGGGGGGACTGCGATGTTCAGGTCACCATGGCGCAGATCGTACCAACCGGAGGAATATAGCGTGTCGTTGTTTGGCGCGACTACGCCACGGTCTGTTGGTGTGGCCAGATCATCAACGTGGTTGAGTTGTCCAGATGGTGAACGAGAACAGAACAGCAAGCGGGTACGGTGTAGCGCGACCAACGGGTAACCCCAGATATAGAGCTCAGCCGCTGGTGATAGGTCTGACATCGGCGAAACTCCTGGTTTGTGACTAGTGACGAAGTATAGGTGAATGATAAACCACCCGCACCCTACACTAGGACAACGAGTCAATCTACTATGGAGAATCACGTACAAATGAAGACTGTGCTATAGCAAAGATGATATGCAGTGATTAACGGCTGAATCCTCCTCACTGGTATTGGCATAAAGCAGTCGAAAATCCTAGTCATGTGCTGTGCTGTCTGGGTACCCCTGGCCGTCCTACCTGGCTCAATCAGTTCTGGATATCATATCCGCTGCCAAATAACGTCTTATTAGGTATAGTTGATCTATGAAGAAGCTAATACTACTAGTAACCGTATTTCTAGCCGTGAGTGCCTGGAGTTCAGAAAAAGAAAAGCAAAGTTCCATTGATCAGGCGATGCAGGTTCTGGATTCTTTTATGTGCTCATTTAATGCAAGAGACATGGGCCGGTGGTCAGATACGTTGAATTATCCTCATGTAAGATTAGCAGGAGGGAAGGTCACGGTGTGGCAGACTAAGCAGGCATATTCGGCGACTAGTGTTTTTCCTGGGCTCATATTGACTGGCTGGGATAGTTCTGCCTGGGTGTCCAGAGAGGTAGTTTTAGTGTCGGAACATAAAGTACACATCTCAACAGTTTTCCAACGTTTTGATAAAGAGAATAATCCGATAGGGAAGTACGAATCTTTATACATTGTTACTAATGATGCAGGCCATTGGGGTGTGCAGGCCAGATCTAGCCTAGCGCCTTAGATGTAGATTCAGGTCGATTCCCAAGTAGTTTTTTAGTGCAGAGTGGTTCTTTAATAACGGTATGATGTGGTGGCCAAAGATGGATTCGAGGGTGTGACGTTTAGGCCACAGACACAAGCGTTATAACCCGACCTGCCACTGGAACACCCGGGATGACATTTGTGCGGGCAGAAGCCGTGTTCTGATTTTGCGGTAACCTCGCTGGAACGAGTTTGGTCTTCGCCGATTCAATTTATGCCAGCTCTATCTGGAGAACCGGAACAGGAATAGATATCCAGAGGCAATGCAAGCTGGACATTGAAATCTTGTTCAGCGCGAAAGACAACGCTTGCGTTGGTTTTTTTATGCGAGCATTTGAACGATGCTTTGGATTGGACCTCACAATTTATGAGCACCAGGAGATAAGCATGGGTCTACTCGACAAATTTGAGCGTTATCCGCTTACCTTCGGCCCGACTCAGATCGAACATCTACCGCGGCTTACGCAAGCGCTGGGCGGTAATGTAGAGATATACGCTAAGCGTGATGATTGTAATTCTGGTTTAGCCTTGGGCGGCAATAAATTGCGCAAACTTGAGTACATTGTTCCAGATGCAATCGCATCTGGTGCAGATACCCTCGTCTCCATCGGTGGGGTGCAATCTAATCATACCCGAATGGTTGCGGCGACAGCGGCTAAAATAGGGATGAAATGTCGCCTGGTGCAAGAAAGCTGGGTGCCACACGACGATGCAAGCTATGATCGAGTCGGGAATATTTTGCTAACCCGTCTTATGGGTGCGGACTCGCGCATTGTTGATGACGGTTTCGATATTGGTATCCGCAAAAGTTGGGAGGATGCCATGCAGGATGTACGTGATAGCGGTGGCGTTCCCTATGGAATTCCGGCCGGTGCCTCAGTGCACAAGTTCGGCTGTCTGGGTTATGTTGGCTTTGCTGAAGAAGTCCGCGAGCAGGAAGCTGAGCTTGGATTCAAATTTGATTATGTGGTGGTATGCGTAGTCACCGGTTCGACCCAGGGTGGCATGGTTGTAGGTTTCAAGGCGGATGGCCGGGCCAATCGTGTCATCGGCATCGATGCCTCGGGCACCCTGGAGCAGACTCGAGCACAGGTGGCCGATATTGCTCGTAAGACTGCAGAATTGATCGATTTGGGGCAGGAGATTAGAGATGAGGATATCCATATCAATCCCGATTACGCTTATCCGGCATATGGTATTCCCAGTAATGAAACTAACCAGGCAATACGGCTGGCAGCACGTACTGAGGCGATGATCACCGATCCGGTATACGAAGGTAAATCGATGCAGGGTATGATCGACCTGGTGAGGAAAGGTTTCTTCCCTGATGGATCAAAAATATTATACGCACATCTGGGTGGAGCGCCTGCATTAAACGGTTACAGTGACATCTACCGAAACGGCTAATCCCGTTTGCGAGATCACCCTGATACCATTTGTTTGTACTCATGAAGATACAATCAGAGCGATAGCAAGGGTCACCACGAACGCTATGGTATCGACGCAATGATAGATTAAATATTTTCCGCACGATGGTTGAAGAAGTTGGCAATACCTTAGGGCAAGCGTACGTCATTAATAATGCTGATGTTGCTGACCCAGAGGCTGCACATCTATTCAGCTACGTGTAAGCAGTCCATCGCCATCAGGCTTATGATTCGCTGGTCTGGTTTTATGCCCGGTCAGTATTGGCATTAATTATTGTGAAATTTTGAAAAATTGTTCGCCGGCTGTTGTTACGATGTGGCCCTAGAGCGTTAGCCTGTCCGAAATATCGACATACAATTGAGGTCGGAGAGTTTAGTACTAGATCCAGAATCGCTTAATCCCAACAAAAGATGCTGTGTTATCCATAGAACGATAACAAGCAGCGTCGAGCGGGTAATAAACGTCATAGATTGCGGCATGAATGTCACTGGTTGTGGAATATGCTGTCGTCACTCGTCGCAGCGTCTAGATCAAATCCCTGCTTGGCTAGGAAATGCTTACGAATGGGGTAGTAGGCTACGGCCACTATCGTCCATATTATGAGACTCCAAATGACAGTGGATGATAGATCTCTCGACAAAAAGTAAATGCCGACGAATGTGGACAGTTCTGAAAAGACGAACAAACTCCAGATCCACACCGGTTTCATGTTGAACATTGAATCAGCATATTGTTCTGGATAACGCGTATGGATACGTGTCAGCGCCCAGTAAACAAAGATCGACGGGAGGCTGGCTGAAATCGTAGCTGCTCGAGCTATATCGCCAATGTCGAGGTCAATGATTAAGGGGAATACGCCAACTATCATCATAATGCCTAGAATGTAGTGGGGCGCCCCATATCTGTTTAGCCTGCCAAGTCGCTCGGGGATCAAGCGATCCCAACTGGCTACAATGAATGTTCTAGGCAGTTGGATGAACTGTGAATTCAACGTCGTGCAGATGGCCAATCCTGCCCCTCCCACTAGAAAGTATGTCATTGCCCAGCCCGGCAGGAATTGCTGTCCAGCCACGGTGAGAGGTTGGTTGATCATCTCTTGCCAGGGCACAACGCCAACGCTTGCCAGGGCGACAAAAGCATAAATACCTGCAACAGCGATTGTTGCGGTGGTCATAACAATGGGAATCACACGCCTGGGGTTTTTCATCTCGCCACTGAGCCCGACAATCATATAAGCGCCTCCAGTGGCAAACTTAAGTAAAAATACAGCAGTGACAAAACCAATAACACCTTCCGGCAACCAGGGCGTTAGTAGCCCTTCTTCAATTTCTGGTATTGCGAAACCAGCATAGATAGCCAGTGCTGACACAAGGATGGCGACTAAACCAACCTGGACTTTGGCGGCCAGATTTAAGCCGAGAAGATTAGCCAGAAACAGCAGCACAATGACCAATATTCCCCACGCATTCACCGAGAGTATTGGAAATAATGGGTTGAGGTAGAGTCCGAAGGAACTGCCATACAAACTCAGTGACACACTGGCCAAGAGAATCAGGCACAGAACGATAGACCCTATCCAGCCACCGCTGAGTCGGGAACACCAGGTATAATAGGCGCCTACTGCAGGCAGGACGCTGCCTGCCATCATGATCAGAATTGTGACTATAAGCACCAGCACTGCCGACAACAGGTAAGCGAAAATAACCGAGGGCCCTGTCATGCCGATGGCGATACCCGTTAAGGCAATGACGCCTGCGCCAATGATTTGCCCAACAGCGATGAAAAACACATCCCAAAATGACAGTACTCGATCCAATGAATTTTTACTCAAAGCGGTTTTCTCCAGTCAGGAAACGATTATTAACGAGCCCAAAATGTAAAATGGGTACCTTTTTCCGGTGTTTCTTTTCTTACTAAGCAAAATTCTTGAGCGGGTCTCCCAGCTTGTTGCAGCGCTCTAGGAACCGGTCTATAAAACCGTCAAATAAGATACAGTGACGGGCCTTCAGCGTCTTCATATGGACAAGACTCCCAATAAGCCGCGGAGTGTATTCGAGTAACCTGTCAGGTATCTTAGCACTGGTTTAAAAAACGTCGAGTACAATCAGGGCGTGAAGCTTCCTTTACCAGATGGCTAGCACCTAAATCCGGCTAGGCCGCGGCTTGCGCTTTTGAGATAGTCTCCTGCTGTATTTTGATCTCGTGTTTTTTCCAGCCGCTGGTAACAACCTTGATCACCTCAAGGCTGGTTCAACTCATGGCAAGGAATTTAAACTACATCTTCCGATCAACGAATGGGGTAGGGTCCTGGCTGATGTTCAATCATATTTTGGTCACTGTAACCTGATAATCCATGTGAATTTAAATACGTTAGAATAGTCGGTAAACAACTATTTGATCTGTAGCGGCCGACTATGACAAGCGATTGGATTCTATTCGACTGTTTCAATACCTTAATCGATGACTTTGACGAGTCTGGATCGATAGACGGAATGGAAACCATTGCACATTTACCGGTAGAGGCAGGGGTGTTTTCGTCAGAGCAGTTATTTCGATTGGCTTATAACCAAGGACGCGAACAAAACTGGTGGCAAGACAGTAGCGAAGTAAGCCTGAATATTCGCCTGCAAGCGCTTTTCGAAAGAGAAGGCACAATAGCCAATAACAAAATTGCCGCTTTAGTTGAAACCATGCTGGATCATTTTTCGCATAGTTATATTCACACCATTCGTGTAACAGCCGGTGTTGAGGCGATGTTGAATGCCTGGTCTCAAGAAGCTCACTTAGCTGTGGTTTCAAATTTCTTTCTTGCAGGTGGACCAAAAGCATTTCTTGATCAGCTGGGTCTAGGGCACTATTTCAGATTTGTAATTGATAGCGTTGAGGTTAACTCGAAGAAACCTGAGGATCTGATATACCAAAAAGCTATTGAAAAAACAGCAGTTCAGCCGCATAGGATTACGTTTGTCGGTGACGACTTTCATCGGGATGTGGAGCGGCCTAGAGAGTTTGGTATGAACGCGCGACACTACTGCCGTTTTGGCCAACGACCCGGCGTCAATCAGAGCCCAGAAGCGATGCCGATAAAACACTGGGACTCGTTTAGGCCGGAACCAGGGCTTTAGTCTCAAGGTTTTTTATCAGTATTAGGAAGCGGTCCCAATATGCTTCGAGGACTTATCTGGTTTTCTTTTTCCACCCGAAACCCGTGTTGAGTCGTTATCGGGTTAGTTCTAGGCATTTTTTTGAAATAAGCACCGATGAGGTCCTACAACAAGCGCATCAACAAGATTTTAAAAGTTTGGCGGTTAAGGAATACAAACCACATTTTGCCAATAACGGTTGTGCAGGGTGATTACAGAAACGGGAGGGTCGAGGCATCCTCATCAGTCATAAAAATGAGGCCGATCACCTTGCCTCTAGAGTTTGTAGAGATGAAAATGCCTCGTTATGCTGCGTCTCTAGATGAAGGGTGGTAGATTACGAACATGAACCCAGGAACGAAGTCAGGGGTGAAGTTGTGACCCAGTTTGAATACGTCTCGGTGGCGACGGCTTTGCTTTACTCTATTGGCGTGGGACGCCTCCTCGTTGGTTTGCCGCACGCATTCCAAAAAGGTAAGCGCTCCGGCCTGACTGTTATCTGGGCCATCTATCTACTGCTCTATTGCTCTGTTACCTGGTGGTTACTCTGGCGAGCAATTGACGTTGAATGGAACTCCATTCGTTTCATCTGGGCTTTGCTCCTACCCGCTCTCATCATTGTTCGAGCTAGTATCCTGTTGGGTCCGGCACCCGATACCATTGCGGATTTCGAGGCCTATTTTTATGAGAATCGACGGAAATTCCATGGTATCGGAATCATTGGCGCCACAGCGGCTTTCCTGGTTCCCTGGGTCTATGGCGCATTTCCCTGGTTCACCATGTCGCCGGTTCAACCTGGCGCGACGGTTAGCATCGTGTTGTCCGTGATTGCTTTCTCGACGCCGAACCCCAAAGTTCAATGGAGCGTCCCTGTTGTGTTGAATCTGCTTATGCTCTATTTCCTGGCATTCGGGTAGTCGACCGCACCTGTGTAGCAGGTGCTGGGCGAACGCTTAGGAATCATAGGAACCTGATCCTCCTTTGCTGGGGTGGGGCCTGCTCGGGCGAACGAGTCCTGAATTTGTAGTTGTCCGATTAAATCTATTTCAGGCACTATCAACGAAATCATTCACCGAAGAGAAAAGTTAATGGAACTTAATGGAAAAGTCGCACTTGTGACCGGCGCTTCAGGGGATATTGGCGGCGCCATAGCGCGATCACTTGGAGCCTCGGGTGCGTTGGTCGTAGTCACTTATGTGGGGGCGGAAGCTGCCGCAGCCGAGACTGTAGCGGATATTGAAGCGTCAGGTGGATCCGCCACTAAACTTCAACTCGACCAGCGCGACCCTGACAGTATCGAAGCTTGTATCGCACAGGTCGAATCATCACACGCCCGCCTCGACATCCTGGTTAACAATGCGGCGTGGAATATAGGCATACCCTTTCCTGATTTGGACTCCCTGACGGCAGATATCTGGGATCGGGTGCTGGAAACTAATTTGCGCGCGCCCTTCCTGCTAGCCAGGGCCAGTGCAAGGCTCCTGAAAGCCCATGGCGGTGGCCATATCGTCAACATTTCATCGGCTGGCGGAATCAGCCCTGGCAGCAGCAGTATTGCCTACTCATCCAGCAAAGCTGGATTAAATCACCTCACCCGCTGTCTCGCAGTGGCGATGGCGCCGGATGTCGCCGTGAACTGCATCGCACCGGGACTGGTCGAAGACACTCGCATGGCGAACCGGCTACCGGATGCTGTAGCAAACGGTGCCAGGAGACAGGCAGTACTCGGTAAAGTTGGGCAGGCTGAAGACATCGCCAATCAGGTTCTGGCTTTTGTTTCTTCAACTTCGATTACAGGACAGACTATGGTCGTTGACGGCGGCATGCCCAATGCGATGAGATAAGTCTGGAGGTATTTTGAGCTATTCAAGGGGATTAATATGTACCCAGGCCAATGTACGCTCTGCCTCAAAACCACTGACTTGAGGGCGATGCGGAGTTTTTACCCAGCACTGGGAATGAAGGTCCATTCAGAACGTCCTCAATCGGTTTTATTGAACAATGGCGATCTTGATCTGGCGCTAATGATCAACGTGTTGTGACAGAGGTATTTGATACCGCTCCACTTGCCGAACCAGATTCATTCGCTGGGTTCTTTAGTTACTGCCTTAAAATTATGGGTACAGTGGTTGCCCGAGACTTTTATCAGTCGATTGGGTTGAATAGCTGCCTGATATAGACCCTGTAGCGGCGGCGCTTGGAAGGGTTCGAAGATCTGTTTGGAGTGAAGAGATTTTATTCGTTATGATCGGCTGACAGTTTTAGTTGAGGAGAGGGGATATGGCGAGCCGTTTGCAATCAAAGCGCTTTGATGAGTTAACACCGGAACAGCAGGCTCAATACGAGCGAATAGGTAAAGCGCGGGCGCCTCGCCCTGACGGCCAGTTCGGCGGCCCGTTTGATGCGTGGATTCGCAGTCCAGAGGTTGCCCAGCGTGCCATGAGTCTTGGTAATTTTGTCTGGGAAAGAACCTCGGTCGGCAGGCGAATCGTGGAGCTCGCTATTATCGTCACTGGCCGAAATTGGCGGAGTAATGTCGAATGGGTCGCTCACGCTAAAATGGCAAAAAATGAGGGCGTTTCGGATGAAGTCATCCAGTCGGTATTTGATCAGGTTGAACCGCCAGTCAATGCGCCTGATGACGAGAAGCTCACTATTGCTGTGGTTCGCGCGATACACGAAACCAAAGATCTGCCTCTCCCGCTTTACCAGGCATCCATTGAGTGCTGGGGTGAAACGGGCCTAATGGATATTATCCAGACTATTGGATTTTACTCTTTTGTCTCAATGACATTAAACGTGTTCAATATTCCAACCGCTGACGGTGACCCAACGCCCTTCCCTCGAGATGAATAGGATGTCATCGGCAAAAAGTAAAGCGGGGCAGGAAGGGGGTTGATATGGTCCGGGATTTTCTCAATGATGTTGGGATTGATAGTAGAATTTGATGGCGTTTTAATGAGCTGCCCGAAGGAAGGCTCTATGGTTTTTCGCCCTCACTTCGATAAGAATTTGAACGAAAAGTTCAGGAGAGGAATGACAAGTGATGGACCATGAAGAAATCGCGCGACAGTTCTTTGCCGCAGCAGAGGCCGGTGATACGAAAGGCCTGGCGGAGGTTTGTTCCGTTGATATGACTGCCCGGCAAAACAATGCACCCGCTATGGGATTACCTGACTTGCAAAAATTCACCCTGGCGGTGAAGCGAGCGATTCCAGACTTCCACTATGAAAACGGTATCTGTTCCGGCACCGAGTCGGGGTTTGTAGAGGAGCACGATATTGTAGGTACCCTGCCAGACGGCAACCGTCTCTTCATGAGATTGTGTGTTGTGGCAAATATTGTCGACGGCCAGATAGTGAGCATGCACGAATATGCCGATAGCTATGGCGCGCGCGGACTGATCAAAGCGGTTTCCGAAGGTGGCTAGCTTCGACGAAGCTAGCCCGTTATGGCAATGAGAGCGGGGTAATCGAATCCTACTGGGTAGGATGAGGCAAAGGAATGTAAAGGGCCTTTCCTAAAGAACGGGTATTTTTGTAGCAACCTCACTTATTTAGGTTCATACCAGATCGGTGATCCCCAGGCTCTTTCCTGGTGGATCGCTGGAAGATCAGGGTTAGGGTGTATTCCAAGCCGGAGGGCATCCCAGGTTGACCATCGACAGGTTGGGTTCTCCAACACTCGTGCATAGTAAAAAGCATGCTGATCCGGCGAGAAGCCCGGGTCCTGCCACAGGGTTTTTAATTGAGTTGAGCCTTTGTCTCTACTGATGGAACAGTCGTTCATATTGACGGTTGCCTGGTTGTCGGGACAACGATAGGTGATGGGGTCAGGCGCCAGGTTGTCAGAGCAGGCAACATCAAAGACCTGCTGTTTGGATTCTCCGTTCTCTACCCACCCCTTGATGATTTGTATACGCTGCAGCCAGCTTGATTGGGGGTCGCGGGCCGCAAAGACCAGAAACTGCGGTGAAGCCACCTCGCTGTTTTTTTTCGAACGTGCAGCGCGTTCGGTGAGCACCCCTCCCATCGGAACGCCTCGTCGGTAAGCCTGCTGGAGCCAGCCCGAGTCGGATAGCATCTTGGCGTCGTATTTGAACCCGCCAAACATTCGCACTGTGATTCGCGGTCCTGAAGTCGCAAATGTCTCGCGCCGCTGCATGGCGTCAAAGATTCCAGCCCGGGTGTTGGTATCAGCCCAGACACCGGCTAACCCAGCCGTGCCATGGGTGGCTTGCCTGGGGGTCCAGAAGTCTTTCCAGCTATCAATCGCATCGCCGGCCTGATGGCCAGGGTAAGCTGAGCCGCGCGTCAGGGGTGTGGATTGGGCAAACGAGAAGTAGTTGTCTTCCTCGTAGGGGGCACCTGTCGTGTGTGCATCACTGGAGCCAATCACGCCCATCTGGAAAGGATTGACGCTACCTGCGCTTTGTAGACTAATTCCTGTCATTAGTGCATCGCGATAGTAGCCGCCCTTGAAAACAGAGATAGGGTTGGTGTTGTTACGTCGGTTCAGGTAGTAACGAACGATTTGAAAATCTGCCCACTCGTCGTTAGGTGATAACAGGGGATGCACCTCAGAAGTACCCTTTTGCTGACTGATTTCAGCAATGGGTTCGTTGCGGATACGTTGTTGCGCGAAATCGGTACTGATGGGCTCGCCTTGCCATGTTGTTGTCATGAAGGCCAAGCCATCGCTCTGGTTCATATTATGTGGAATCGCCAGTGAGTTAATACCCTGCTGGCGCAGTTGGTCCATCCAGTTCCATAGATCAGCAGGGTCCTCCGAGTCCCGTGAGCTGAACGGGGTTTTCGGTACCTCACTACGGAACATGACATTGCGATGCAGGTGGCGCCCACCCGGAGTTGGCGTGTACTCGTAGCCGACGAGAGCAGTGAAGACGCCCGGATTGTTGTGCCGTTCTGCTGCCTGAATAGACTTCTGCCAGGCGTCATTGATGACTGCTTTGCCGACCAGTTCATGTTTAGCATCGACAAACTTCTGTAACGTCTGGAACACGGTAACAAGCTCAGTAGGTGTTTCCGGTACCAGTGCAGCGCCTTCGGGATGACCAAAAGTGGGGCTGGTTGGATCGAGTTGAGCGGCATTGACGCCCAGGTATATGGCGTGATCAGCAATCATCAGGAAGTCGAGTGGGGGCCCGGAAAGCCTGATGGTGGTGCCATTGGGATGAGGAATAGGTCTGCCCTTGGCATACTGGTAGGCCATATCCGGGGATGTTCGAACGCCACCGCCTGCGAAGGCGTCCATCGAGTACATTGTGTGGATGTGCGTGTCGCCGAATAACGCCCTGCGATCGTGTTCAGCGGCGAACCCAAGAGTGGGAATACCGATTACTGCAATAGTTAACATGCTAAGGGCTAGATTGCTGATACTGGGTAACCGAATCATATGTGTGCCTTCTGCTGGCCTAGACTGGCGTTACAGGAAAGCGCCGTTAGAGCCGCTAACCTGTTGTAATTGAGAGAATTCTTACAATTAACCACGTTACAAGATAGGTTAGCAAGAATCT
>Ga0206679_10002237_pt1 | contig 15392 bp, 19 predicted proteins | sample M110012015metaG_FD_155464 | JGI IMG/M metagenome (GOLD analysis project Ga0206679, IMG submission 155464) | Ammonia-oxidizing marine archaeal communities from Monterey Bay, California, United States - M1 100m 12015 | ecosystem: Environmental > Aquatic > Marine > Intertidal zone | place: USA... | reverse complement strand
TTTTTAGGGTGTATTTGTAACCAATTACAATATCACAATTTTGAACAATTTCCTTCACAATTTCTGTCACATATTTTGGAGAACCTGGCCCAACACCGACAGCGAAAACTTTTCCCAATTTTATTTAGTAAATTTTTGCCTTTCTTTAATATATTGGACAAATGGTGCCCAATCTACTTTCATGAATTTTGTAGGCTCTTTTATGGGATATTTTACCCAATCTTGAGCTATTGCATACTGAAAATTTTCTTTTTTATCATTTTTTTCATATTCTATATACAAAGCACTACCCCAAGTCTTTTCTTCAAAACTAATTTTATCAATATCATCAAATTCTAATTCCACATTCTTACTATTTTCTAAATCATTTGTAAGATCTTTTTCACCATAACCATCATGATGAATCATTGTATTTTTTGATTTTAAAAAATTAATTACTTGTCTTTGAGTAATGGCTTTCCACCAATTTATTTTAGATTCTGTTTTATGTACATATGTCAAATGCTTATCAGTCAAAACTAACATTCCTTCTCTTCCACCAATTGAGAAGAATTTTTTAGATTCTCTCCACACTGAAACTAAATGTGCCTGAATCTTTTCATCAGGTTGCATAATGGGATATTCATTTGACTTTGTTAAAAACTAATACAATTGCCTTTTAAGAGAGATATTTTTTTTAAAAATATTGAATAAGATTATTTTTATAATTATTTTTTCTTTGATTGTTATTGTTCCAACTAGTAATGCATTTGCGCAATTTTATGAAGATCCTTTAGTAGTTTTAGATACAACTCAAGGAGAAATTGTAATAGAATTTTTCCGTATAGATGCACCAAATCATTCAGAAAATTTTCTTTTATTATCTCAAACTGGATTTTATGACGGAACACTATTTCATAGAATAATTCCTGGATTTATGATTCAAAGTGGAGATCCTAATACAATTGATGGAGATCCTAATAGTTGGGGACAAGGTGGTCCTGATGAGAAATTAGATGCAGAATTTAATAATATTAAACATAATCGAGGAATTGTTTCAATGGCAAGATCATCTGATCCTAATAGTGCGGGCTCACAATTTTTTATTGTTCACAAGGATTCCACTTTTCTTGATGAAGAATATACTGTTTTTGGAAGGATTGTGACTGAATCAAGTTTTGAAACTCTTGATAAAATTGCTGCAATTCAAACTGGAACTAGTGATAGACCAATAAATCCAGAACAAGTTAAAATCATTAAAGCTACAGTAGTTGAGCGTTCTGAAATTTTAGATATTCTAGAATTATCTGAACCTAAACGTACTGGATCTACAGTTACATCAACACCTGAATTTACAATTTTTGAAAATCAAGAACTTGATGTAAAATTTACTGTACCTGTAGGATGGTTATTACAACAACCACCAAAATCAAATGATGATGCTCCTGATGTTGTAGCAGTGGGCCCAAAAGTTGATGGAATAAATCCTTACATTTCATTAACAATAAAAGATGTAAAAGGAAAAACTATTGATGATCTAATTATTGCAAAAAATAATATTTTAGAACAAGCAGTTTATCAAGATCAATTAGAAATACTTTCTCAACAAAAAATTAAAGAAAATATCTATCAAACTGAAGCAGTTGGTACTTTTGAAGTTGATGATATTTCACTAGAAATTAAATTCATAGAGGCAATGATTCTCACTAATGAAAAATCATATACATTTGCATATAGTAATACTGTAGATAATTTTAATAATGAATTTTCAAAGTTTAATGAATCATTAAATTCATTTGAAATTTTATCACAACAATCTTCTGAATCAAAATCCTCTGAAGAAAAAATAAATGAACAATCTGAAGAAAATGGAGGCGGTTGTCTAATTGCAACTGCAGCTTACGGCTCAGAGCTATCTCCACAAGTTCAACTACTTAGAGAAATTCGTGACAATCAATTACTAAACACAGAAGCTGGTTCTGCATTCATGGGAACGTTCAACGATGTTTACTATTCATTTAGTCCAACAATCGCTGACATGGAAAGAGAAAGTCCAATGTTTAAGGAAATAGTAAAGATTAGTTTGACTCCGATGCTCTCATCATTATCTATAATGGAAAATGCAGAATCTGAATCTGAAGTGATATCACTTGGACTCTCTGTAATTGCACTAAACCTTGGAATGTATCTTGGTATTCCAGCAATTGTAATAATTGGAATTAAATCAAGAAAATAATTATCATTTTACTCAAATTTCAACATTTTCGTTCAAATGCATTTCTAAAATATTCATTTTATCCAATTTTTAGTGTATTTGAAGTAAAAATACGCTAGCGTAAATCATTTTTGTGATATTACTTGAACAAATGAACGATCATTTGAACAAAATGACTCACACTTGAACGATTGGGCATAATACTTGAACGATTTTGATTTTACTTGAACAAAATTGATATTATTTGAATAGATTGTAGTAATGATTAATTATTAAAATTAAGATATTTACCAAACATCATCTACTTCATCAAGTAATTTGTATTCTTTTTCAGCTTCACGTTTCATGAGTTTTAATCGTGAAATATCTCTATCAAAAAATAAATCTATTATCCAATCAAGTAATACACGTATTTTCTTATCAAATGTTGGAATTTTTGAAAGATATACATTTCTCCAAATTAACCAAGCTAAAAATCCTGAGATATTTACTCCCAAAAATGTTGCAATTCCAGATCTTTTTCCAATAATTGCCATTTGTCCTTTAGAATGATAAACAAATTTTTCTTTTTGAGAACTTTGAATTAATGAAATTAAATTTTTTGCAGCAATTTTTGCTTGTGCTTCTGCAATTTGTGCAGTTGGAGGAAATGGCCTTTTTGAAATAGGATCAATAAATAATGCACAATCACCTATGGCAAACACACCTGGAAAATTTGTAACTTCAAGAAAATCATTTACAATTAATTTACCTTTTTCAGTTTTGAACATTGATCTTTTAATTGTATTAACTGGTGTTACTCCTGCAGTCCAAATCAAAGTTTTTGTAATAATTGAATCAATTTCGGATTGATCAATTGAATCTTTTGGAGTTTCATCTAATGATTTTATTGTAACTTCATTCCCATCAAAACTTGTTACTGCTTTTTTTAATTTGATGTCAATTCCTCTTTCTATCAATTTTTCTTTTGCAAAATTTGCTAATTTTTTATTAAATCCAGGCAAAATTTCTCCCATTGCTTCTAATACAATTACTTTAAGATCTTCTTTGTGAATTGTAGGATAATATTTTCGTGCATCTAAAAGTAAATCCATTAATTCTCCTGCAGTTTCAATTCCTGCAAAACCCCCACCAACTACAACAAAATTTAAAAAACTTTTTCTAAGAATAGGATTAGTTTCATTTTCTGCTTGTTCGAGCATATCAATTACTCTATTTCTTAACATTACAGCATCGTTGAGTGTTTTCATAGTGTAAGCATTTTTTTCAACATCAGCCATACCAAAAAAATTAGTTTCACTTCCAAGTGCAACTACTAAAAAATCATAATGTATTGAAATACTTCTTTTATCTCCAGTTCCCCATATTGTAACTAATTTTCCATATGGATCAATATTTTTAATTCTGCCTTCATAGAATTTTGTTTTTTTACAAATTGTTCTAATTGGTAAAACTATATGCCTAGTTTCAATCATTCCAGAGGCTACTTGTGGTAGCATTGGAGTAAATAATAGAAAATTATCTTCTCCAATCATTACTAATTCAATTTCAGGATCTTTTCCAAATTTGGATTCTAATTGTCTAGCACATTCTACTGCTGCAAACCCACTCCCTAAAATTACAATTTTTTTCTTATTTTTAACCAATTCTATCTAATCTCAATATTTGATGAATATATGCTATAAGAATAATTTTATAATAACTAATCTTCTCAAGATTTCATAATATCTGAATGTAAAATTTCATAGGCTCTTGATGAATCTCTTTCATTTAGAATTATTGTAATATTATCCTGACTGAAAAATGCATTAACTAATTCTACACCATTAGCATGTAATACTTCTGCAACATATGATACCACATCTGATTGATTTTGTGAATTAGGTATTGAAATTCTAATTTTTGCAAGACCTGTACTAAACATATTTTCTCTTTCTGAAATACTATTGAAAATTTGTCTAATATCTTCCATATCTTCTGTAAGAAATCTAAATGAATCTGAAAGTCTAAAAAATTCATAATTATTAGTTACTTTAGAGAATTTATCTAGAATTGACATTGGATCCATTTGATTTGAATCCTTTATTGAAAATCTAACATCCATTATTCCATCTGTTAAAACTAATCTTGCATTTTTTAAAACTGATTCTTCTTTAATTTCTTCTTTAATTTCAAATGAATCAGAATATCTTTTGATAGCAACTACTATGGTATTGAGATTTATAGAATTTCCCAAAATTTTTTCTATTTCTGGTTGAATTTTTACTGCTAATGCTGTATAATTAATCAAATCCATTTTCATACAATCGTAAATTGAGCGATTTCTTGTGATCATTTCCCTTACAACTTCTGGAACTGATATCATTGATCTCATGAAGATTATTATGTTATGTCAGTTATAATAGGATTATGTAATAAATCTAAGATATATCAATAATCTTTATATAATGTCATATATATTACATATAGTAGATAAATATGACAAACTTTGATAATGAAATTGATAGAATCTTCAAAAAAATGTCAAGCTCTTTTTTTAATACAAATGACATTTTTGAGGAATTCAAGGGAAATGGTTCTGAATCTGGTCTAAATTATTACGGTTATACAATAACCGTTGGTCCGGATGGAAAACCTATTGTAAATGAATATGGAAATACCAAATCTGAATTGGCTCCAACTTCTGATACACGAGAACCACTAGTTGATACAATTGTTGATGAAAAAGAAAAAGTAGTAAAACTCATAGCTGAAATGCCAGGAGTTGAAAAATCTGATGTCAAAATTGTTGTTGAAAATAAGATCATTAATCTTTCAGCAAAACATGATAAGAAAAAATATCATGTAAAAATTCCTCTCCAACACAAAATTGATGAAAACTCTGCAAAAGCGTCTTACAAAAATGGAATTTTGCAAATTGTCTTCAAATTAATTGAAGAGAAAAAACCAAAAGGTAAAACGGTGGAGGTTGAATAAACCCCTCTTTATTTTTGAGGTAATAATATGAATGAAATAATTTTAAAAATTGAAGAAACTCCACAACAACATATTGGAAGAGGTAGAGCTATCATTGATCCTAAAATAATTGAAGATCAAAAATGGAATACTGGACAAATATTAGAACTTTCATACAATAAAAAAACACATGTAAAACTTTGGCCCGGTGCACCTGAAGAATACGGTTCAGGTATTATCAAAATAGATGGAATGACAAGACAAAATATTGGAGCTGGAATTGGTGATAAAATTTCACTAAAAATAGTTGAAGTTGTAAATGCTGAACAAATTGTTTTGTCTCCAACTGAAAAAATTACTGCAGAAGGATTACAAGACTACATGATTCACAACTATCTTAATCATGTATTTACAACAGGTGATTCAATATCTCTTAACACTCAGATGGGTGGAAAAATTCAGTTTATTGTAACAAGCACTAAACCATCAAAACCTGTTTTAGTCATAGAAAACACTGTATTCAAACTTGGAACAATGACAAAAGCAATTGATTCTTCGGTACCACGAATTACATACGATGAACTTGGAGGCCTAAAAAATGAAGTTCAAAAAATTCGTGAAATGGTTGAATTACCAATGAGACATCCCGAATTATTTGAAAAAATAGGAGTTGAAGCACCAAAAGGTGTACTTTTGTATGGTCCTCCTGGTACTGGAAAGACACTACTAGCAAAGGCAGTAGCTGGAGAAACAAATGCTCACTTTATTTCTATAAGTGGTCCTGAGATAATGGGAAAACATTATGGCGAAAGCGAAGAGAGAATTAGAGAAATATTTACTCAGGCTGAAGAAAATGCACCAAGCATAATTTTCATTGATGAGATTGATTCAATCGCTCCAAAAAGAGATGAAGTATCTGGAGAACTTGAGAAAAGAATAGTTTCACAATTACTAACTCTTATGGATGGAATGAAATCTAGAGGTAAAGTTGTTGTAATTGCAGCTACAAACAGACCGGACTCTATTGATTCTGCACTTCGAAGACCAGGTAGATTTGATAGAGAAATTGAAATTGGAATTCCTGATGATGAAGGTAGATTTGATATTCTTTCAATTCATACACGTGGAATGCCAATTGATGAAAAAGTAGATCTTAAACAAATTGCAAAGACAACCCATGGATTTGTAGGAGCAGATTTAGAAGTATTATCTAAGGAAGCAGCAATGAGATCATTACGCCGAATTCTTCCTGAAATTGATCTTGACGAAGAAAAAATTTCTTCAGAAATTCTTCAAAAAATACAAATTACTAGTGATGACTTTAGAGAAGCACTAAAAGAAGTAAAACCAAGTGCACTAAGAGAAGTTCAAGTACAAATTCCTGATGTAAGTTGGAATGATGTTGGAGGTCTTGATGAATTAAAAGAAGAACTCAAAGAAGCTGTTGAATGGCCAATCAAATACAAGGATGCATATGATTATGTTGATGTAGAATCTCCAAAAGGAATTTTACTTCATGGTCCTCCAGGAACTGGTAAAACTTTGATAGCAAAGGCCCTTGCAAAAATGACCGAATCTAATTTTATCAGCATTAAAGGCCCGGAACTACTTTCAAAATGGGTGGGAGAATCTGAAAAAGGTGTTAGAGAAATATTTAGAAAAGCACGAATGGCAGCACCATGTATTATTTTCTTAGATGAAGTTGATGCACTTGTTCCAAAAAGAGGTAGTGGAGGATCTAACTCACATGTTACAGAAAATGTAGTATCTCAAATCCTAACTGAAATTGATGGATTAGAAGAACTAAACAACGTGTTGATAATTGGTGCAACAAATCGATTAGATATTGTAGATGAAGCTCTTCTTAGACCAGGTAGATTTGATAGAATTATCAAAGTTCCAAATTCTGATGCTAAAGGAAGAAAGCATATCTTTGAAATTCATTTAAAGAACAAACCCCTTGGCAATGATGTAAAAATTTCAGAAATTGTAAGATTGACTGATGATTTTAGCGGTGCTGAGATTGCAGCAGTTGCAAATAGAGCAGCTATTACATCTTTGAAGAGATATGTTGGTGGCAAGATAAAGAATGTCAAGGAGATCAAAATTAGTCAACAAGATCTAATTGATGCTGTGGATAAGGTTAGACCTCAAAAGAAAGAGGCTCCAATTCCTCAGGCCATAAAATAGTCTAAATACTAAAGGAAATGAGATAAAATAATGAAACTTTACCTTGATTTTGAACCTTGTAAGGAATGTAATACCATGATGACTGAATTAAGTAGTCCTGAAATGCTTTTTGCTGATGAAAAAACAAGATCTGATGAATCTGCAAAATTTCTAAGACATTTGACTTACAATCACAATGAAGTTGTTCAAGCTGTAATGGAAGATCTTCCAAAACAGAAAAAAGATCAAGAACCTGATTTTTATCAATAATCTAATTTTTTCTTATTTTAGAAAATTTTACTAGAATTTCTTATTCAATTAATATTTCAAAATTTTATTTTTTAATTGATTCTAAAGAATGTCCACGATTTGTAATCATTTGTGTAACTGCTTCAATAGTATAATCAAGTCCATGTTCTTCTTCAAAATGATTTCTTAATTTTTCAATTAAACCCATAGTTAATTCTTCATCTAAAATTAAATCACATTCATAACCATAATCATTACATCTTAGTTTAATTGACATTAATTTTCGAATCGTTCAAACCTATAAAAACTGTCGGCATAATTTTTTGATAATATAACTAATAAGCCCTAATGATAATTTGATACTAAATGAAGGGTTTAGAATTTATTTTTCTTGGTGTTGGTTCTGTACTTGGAGCATTTTTAAGATACAAACTTACTGAATCTCCTCTACTTTTTAACACATTACCTGTTAACGTTTTGATTGTAAATATTTCTGGCGCTTTTATTCTTGGAGCATTTATTGTATTATCACAACAATGGCATCTTGATGGAAAATATTCTTTATTTGCTGCTGTAGGTTTTTGTGGTTCATTAACTACCATGTCTGCATTTGCTCTTGATTCAAGTAATTTACTTGAAAATAATCAATATATCTCATTAATAGTAAATATTTTTGCAAATGTGGGATTATCTATTACCGCCTTGATTGGAGGTAAATCTTTAATGAGTGCAATTATTAATAATTAATTAAAAATGGTTCATTCATATCAAGTAGTAAAATTTCAAACAATTTCCTTTGTTCAAGGAACTCATTGGTCTCAATCAATTGGAGATAAAGGAGTTCTTTACAAATCAATTAAAGATCCATTTTCTAAACTCATTGTTCAATCTTCAAATGGTTCAAAAAAATTATACCATGTTCCAAAAGATAGAACAGTTATTGTAACAAATGATATTATTCATTTTCTTGGCGAAATAGCATAATCATTTTGATTTTTGACAAATATCAAATTGAATTTATATCACTAGTTTATTGTTCAAATATTGTTAGAATTAGATAAAAAAGTATTTGGTAATATAATGACTAAGGAAATTATTGGTTCAGAACCGCCTATTTCTGAAATAAAAAATATTTTTGAAAAAGAACTTGAAAATTTACTTGGAAAATTAAAATTAATTTCTATAAAGGATTTAGAAAATCTTTTAGAACAACAAAAAATTTGTAAAAAACATATCAATACAAGACCTGGTGCTATGGCTTTGGATCAACCTAAAATTGAGATGTTTAATGACTACAATAACAAATATCTTGAAAAGATTAGTGAAAAAATTAATTAATTTTTAGAATCATCTGACGGTTTTACAAATCCACCATCTAATTTTTCATGATATTCAGTTATTTCTTCACTAAGTAATTCTTCATCTGACGTATCTTCATCTGACGGTTTTACAAATCCACCTTGAATTGAATCTGGTGGAAGTATTTTCTTTGATTTTCCTAATCCAATTGTTGTAATGATAACTGAAGATAAAATTATAAAAAATATCATTTGTGGGTATGCTTCTGCATTTGGTAATCCCATAGTTATCGGATATGTTGCAAGTACAGCAGCAGCTAATCCTCTTGGAATCATTGATTTTGTTACTGATTTGTCTAATCTAGAAAATCTTTTTGTTAAAATGGCTTTCACAAGAGATATTCTTCCAATAAATACTGCAATTGTTACTACAATACCAAATATCATATATTCAATTTGTCCAAATGTTGCCATTAGTCCAACAAATACAAAGAAAAATGATCTTACCAAAAATGTTAATTGATTATGCGTTGGATCATCGATTTCAATTTTTGGAACTTTAAATCTAAGAATTTTGGAAAGATGTTTTTTATTACCAATCATTAAACCAAATACTAGTGCTGTTAATGCTCCTGATTCTCCAAATGAATTTGCCAAGAAAAATAAAACAAACAAAATTGCTAATGTAAGCATGTAAGCATGTTGAGCATTTCCAAGTTTTGTTGAAATATACATCCAAGGTATACCAACACCAAATCCTAGAACTAAACCTACTATTATTGCTCTACCAATTGTTTCTTGTAATGTTTGTAAATCAAAATGACCTGCTAGAACTGCTTCAAATAAAATAAATGCAATAATTGTTGCAAGGATATCTGTTACTGCTGATTCAAAACTTAGTATTGATTTAGTTTCATCTGAAATTCTAATATTTCTAACTAAACCAAAAACAATTGCTGAACTACTACCTCCTACAATAGAAGCTAACAAAATACTTTCTAACCATGTCCATTCTAAAATATAATGTGTAGCAAGTGAAATTATTACTACGGACAAAATAAAACCAATAATAGCTAACGTAAATGAATAATGTGCAGTTTTTACAATGTGTTTGATATCTAAATTTAATCCTCCATCAAACATGATAATTATCAATGCAAGTGCAGCAAAATATGGAACAACCTGAATTACAGCTTCAGCTTGAATTATGCCTAGTACTGGTCCTATTATTACTCCAAGAATCATTAAAAATGCTACATCTGGAATACCTGTTTTTTTAAAAAATGCCTCGCCTGCAACTCCAAGAAATATTACAACACCTGCAGCAAGTAATATTACATCTGCTGATGCAATTACTCCATCTTGTACTGATAATCCAGAAATTGAATTTTGGATTTCTGTTAATTTATTTAAAATCATTGATAAATCAATTTTTGGTAATGAAAAATCTTCTATTTGTGATGTAATTAAATTTAAAATTGTTAAAGTAATTGTATTCATTATTATTTAATGAAAATTCTATATGGTTAAAAAGTAAACCGAATTTTTATGGGCATTATTTTTTAGAAAAACATTAAATTCAATATAACTATTATTTTTCTTATTGAGTGCAACTGATTCATTACGTGAAGATCATAGACAAATTAGACGTTTAGATAAGATTATCAAAAAATGTTATGCCGAACTTTATGCAGGTAAAAATATTCCTATATCTGATTTAGAAAAAATTACAGTAATTATTGAAGAATTTTTTGATTCAATTCATTATTCCCGAGAGGAAGATTCGTATTTTCCTTGTGTTGCAAGTTATGATCATTTAAAACAAGAAATACGAGCATTAATGATTGAACATGAATTTTCAAGAAGAATTGCACTACAAATCAAAAAACATGTAAAAAGATGGAAAGATGGTGAAGATGCTAGAGAACCTGTTGCAAGATTTTTAAAAACATATTCGATTTATCTTATGGATCATATGACTAAAGAAGAAAATCTTTTTGATAAAGCTGAAACAGAAATTATTTCTAAAGAAGAAGAATTTGAAATGTATGAACAATTCAAATCTGTTATGACAGTTTCAAAAAAAATGGAAGATATGATTAAAGAAATTGATTATTTAGAAAATCAAAATTGGGTTCAAAATTAACGTAAACTCTTTATTGGTTATTTCGGTATTTTTATTCATGAAACCTTTCATACTTTGGATGACTGGTCTTCCTTGTTCAGGTAAGACCACCATTGTAAAAGATTTGCAGAAAGATATCCCAAATTTGGCAATGCTTGATGGTGATGAGCTAAGAGAATGGTTTTCACCTAAAGATTTTTCAAAAGCAGGGCGTGATGAACATAACAAAAAAGTTGCTCATTTAGCTAAACTCTTGTTAAATCATGGTGTTCCAAGTATAGTATCTCTTGTTTCACCATATGCTGAAAATAGAGAAAATGCTAGAGAGATTATCGCTGCAGGTGATCAATTTGCAGAAGTGTATGTAAAGTGTTCATTAGCAAAATGTGAAGAAAGAGATGTCAAAGGCATGTATGCCAAGGCACGAAAAGGAGAGATTAAGGGATTTACAGGAATTGATGATCCTTATGAAGCTCCAGAAAAAGCAGATTTAATTATTGACACTGAGCATGAACCACTTTCAGATAGTGCAAATAAAGTAAAGGACTTTCTTAATGAAAGAAACCTACTCTAATTTTTTAAATTCATTTACTATTTTATTATGAATAAACCCATTAGTAACTAAAATACCATTTTGATGATATACATTTTTGTTGTTATATGTTAACTCATTTCCTAACATATCTGTCATTTTACCACCAGCTTCTGTAATAATACAATATGATGCAGCAGTATCCCATTCTTTCATTTTATTAGTTGTAGTGATATACACTTCAGCTTCTCCTGAACTAATTTTTCCAACTTTTAATGAACTACCAATACTGCTAAAATCTTTAATTCCTATTTTTTTAATGAATTCCTTTTCCTTATCTGATAAATGGTGTCTTGATCCTATTGTTCTACATTTAGATAAATTTTCAATTTTTGTTACTGATATCTTATCCCATTTGTCATTTGAATATCTAAAAGCACCACAATTTTTTTGTGCAACAAATAATGTTTTTTCTGTTGGCCATGCAATAACTCCCAAAATTGGTTTTTTATTTTGTATTAATGCAATCATTATAGTAAATTCTCCAGTTTTATCAATAAAATCCGAAGTTCCATCAAGTGGATCAACAATCCAAATCATATCTTTTGATAATCTACTTTGATCATCTACATCTTCTTCAGAGAGAATTGAATATTTTGTATTTGATAAAATTTTATTAATTATTTTATTACTTTCTAAATCTGCATCTGTGACTGGTGAGTTGTCTGTTTTTGTGGATATATTGTAATCCTTTTGATAAATATCTAAAATTACATTACTTGCTTCTTGTGCCGCTTTAATTGCAATATCTAATTCAGGAATTTTATCAGAAATTGGAATATTATTCAATTATAATTTCCTATGTTGTTAATTCTGGTTTTAACGACCAAGCAACTCCTAACATGATAAATGGAATTGACATAACTCCTATTATTCCAAGAATTGTGTTAAATTGAGCTTCTGAAACTGCTGGATTATTTATAATCCATGGTAATGGTAATGTGATTACTATCCAAATTGCACCTAGAAGAATTATTAATTTAGCTCTAAATCTTTTGTCCTTCATAATATTTTATCATTTTGGGTTGTATTAAACTCATATGAATTATTTTATTGATTCTCCACCATCTACTGTAAGTATGGCCCCCGTTACCCAAGAAGCATCATCTGATGCAAAATATAACACAGCTTTTCCAATTTCTTCAGGTTGACCAATTCTACCTAATGGATGTTCATTATTCATAAATTCTATATCTTTTTGATTTTTTAAAAATGGTTTAGTCATATCTGTATCGACTACTCCTGGACATATACAATTAATTCTAATTTTATCTTTAGCATATTCTAATGCCCAACATTTTGTAAGTACAATCAATGCAGCTTTTGATGCAGAATATGCATCTACATTGAAATTTTCATACGCTTTTAATCCTGCGTCTGATGAAATGTTAATTATACAACCGGATGTTTTTTGTAAATAAGGTATTGCCTGTTTAGTAAATCGAAATTGTCCCGTTAAATTAACATCTAATACTTCATTCCATTCATCTTCATCAATTTCATGTAATTGCTTAATTTTTGGAAATATGCCTGCATTATTTACAAGAATATCTAATTTTCCAAATTTTTTAATTGTTTGATTTACTACGTTTTGAACTTCTATCTTTTTTTTAATATCACATGCAATTCCAAATGTATTGGGAATTTTTGATTCTGCTTTTTTGATCCTCTCTAAATCTTTTGAAGTAATTACTACTATAGCTCCATTTTCTGATAGAGTTTTTGCTATTGCAAATCCTATCCCTCTACTACCTCCTGTAACTATAGCAATTTTCCCCGTTAATTTCATACTTTCAAAATTTAAATTCGTAATTTATAGATCAATTAATCAAAATTTATTGAATTAATTTTATAAAATTTAATTATTTTAATAGAATTTACTAAAAATTCTTAAATATTTAAATTAACTATAACAATTAATGTCGAAAGTTTTTACTTCTATCGACTAATCTGCGTAGCCCCGTAGAACGACAAAGGCAATCAAGCGTTTAGACGCTTGACCACGAGAGGAAATCTCTCAGAGTTCTGCAGTTTAGAGGGCTTACGCCTCTTTCTTCTTGATAATATCTACTGATACTGATCCCATTACATTTCCATTTGGATTAATGATGATTGAAATTTCTTTTAGTGAATTATTTGTAATATTTTTTTGACCTTCATATTTCCATGTAAAATATTTTGAAGTTTCTGATTCATGTGGTATGCCTTTAAGTTTAAAATTTTCTGAAAAATTATAATTTTGACCATTTAATTTTATTGATAAAATTTCAGGACTACTTCCATTTGGAACAAATCTAAAAAAATATGTGCCAATATCTATTGTAAATTTATCTGTGTAAATTCCATTATTATACAATTCAGGATTTGCTAGAGTTACATGAAAAATAATATCATTTTCTTTTTCTTCTGAATTGGTTGAATAATATGTGCTAAAAATTATGATAATTGTAATTATTGATACTCCGATAATTTTTTTATTCATAAACAAAATTGTAAATTCCATTATAAAAAATATTTATCATATTTTTAGTTGGTTAACTAAAGTTCACGTACTGTGAAGCAATTTTTACACTTAAAATTAAGTATTAATTTAAGAATTTAATTCATGACTGGTCTAGATTCTAAATGGTCAAAACAACCAAAACCAAGTATTAGTGATAAAATTAATGATACAATCAAGCCTAAAGGTCCATTAAAACCAAGAGTTCAAGATGGAATCAAAAAATTACAATTACAAATTAAAAAATTAGATTCAATGTTAACAAGTTTACAAGAACGTGATGCAAAATTATTTCAAAGAATTGTAAATGCAACTCAAAATCATGATACTCAAACTAGTAAAGTTTTAGGGAATGAATTAGCTGAAGTTCGTAAAGTTACAAAAATTTTGAGCAGTGCTAGAATTGCATTAGAACAAATTGAATTACGGTTATCTACTTGTAATGATCTTGGTGATACTGTAGTAGCTATGATACCTACAATGGGATTAATGAAAAATTTGAAATCCTCTCTTGGAAAAGTAATGCCTGGTGCTGAACAAGAAATTGGTCAAATGGCTGAAATGCTTGGTGGTTTTATGACTGAAAGTTTCTCAGGTGATTCTGCATTTGGATTAGATGCAACTACTAATGCTGAATCTGATAAAATTTTAAGAGAAGCATCTGCTGTTGCAGAAAGTACCACTGGTGAGATGTTTCCATCAGTTCCATCAAGTAATCAAGAAGCAACAAGTACTAAATTTTACTAATTTTTAACTTTCTAAGGAATTTCTACTTTCTTTAATTTGTTTAACTCTATTTCCTTCTTCGCCAACAATTGTATCAATACCTGCTAGTTTCTCTCTTAAATTATTGATTATTGTGGCAACTTCATCAGCCTCATTTTCTACTTTAATTCTTTTATTAGCAAGTTCTTGAATCCCTCTATTTTCTTCGTCTATGTATTCACTAACTTTTTGTAATTTTTCTTTAAGATTTTTAATATCTACTGATTCTTCTTCTATGTCTTTTTCAAGAACCGTTCTCTTGTCTTTAAGATTTTTAATCATTAAACCAACATAATCGATTGCTTCTTCTAATTTTGCACGTTTTCCCATCAATTCACCAATTCCAATACTGGATTCAGTATTTGGGGTTGATTCTACTGATTCTGAGATACCTGTATTTTCTTCCATTCTTTCTTCAACCATTTCTTCTCCTTCCTCTTTTTTGAACTTATCAAACATTTTATGGTTTTCTATTGAAAATGGGAATAAAAAGTTATTATGAATCTCAAAGCTGACCTTATGAATGAATTTTAATTGCATTTTTC
>Ga0206679_10002234_pt1 | contig 15437 bp, 12 predicted proteins | sample M110012015metaG_FD_155464 | JGI IMG/M metagenome (GOLD analysis project Ga0206679, IMG submission 155464) | Ammonia-oxidizing marine archaeal communities from Monterey Bay, California, United States - M1 100m 12015 | ecosystem: Environmental > Aquatic > Marine > Intertidal zone | place: USA... | reverse complement strand
TAGCTGATCCATTCGCAGTCCAGCGATATAGGGATGCATTTTTAACCTTAATAGAAGAGGAAGCAGACGTCGTTTTTGCCAACCAGGCAGAATTATCAATTTTATTTGATACAAAGGATATAAATGCAGCAGCGAATTCATTGGGGCGAATTGCGAATATAGCCGCCGTCAAATTAGGGAAAGAAGGGTGTTTTGTCATTGAGAGTGGTAATCTATGCAAAATTGCATCCCGCCCGATAATTGCGAAAGATTCAACAGGCGCAGGTGATATGTTCGCAGCCGGATTCATAGCTGCCTTATCTAAGGGATATAGTGGGAAGGCGGCAGGGGAAATTGGTGGATATTTAGCTGAAGAAATTATTCAGATTCCGGGCGCACAGTTTGAAAAGTCTGTTATAAAACAGTTAAATGGTGATCTTCCCTGGCCAAAATAAAAATTGAAGAGGTTTCCTCTTGAAAAAAGTAGAAACCAACCCTAATTTTCGGAGATATTTTCGAGAATAAATATAGAGGAATCCATGTCTTTAAACATTCGTAAACAAATATTATTATTACCCGTTTTGAGTATAGCATTTTGGGGGTGCCCATCCCAAGAGTACACATCTGCTAAACTATACATCCAGAATGAAGATTGGGAGAAAGCGGAAGAGTTTCTTTTTAAAGCACTTGAAGTTGAACCGGATAATGTTGAAGTAATGATCCACATTGGATATCATGTTCATGCTAAAAAAGGAGAATGGGATCAAATGAATGAAATGTTTGATCAGGCAATAGCAACAGATCCTGATAAAAAAATACCCGACCGGCCTGTCAGTGAAATGGTTCGGAATTACCGAGCTATGTTTTGGGCAGATAACTATAATTCAGCTGTCCGGTTATTTAATGAATATAAAGCATCGAGAGAAAAATCAACGTTAGAAAAAGCCATACAGAAGTTCGAAGAAACAGTAAACGTTGATACGACTCAAGGTCAAGCCTATTCAATATTGGCCACCTGTTATTTTGAATTGGGGAATGAAGAATTGGCGTTACACAATGCAAGGAAATCAACGGAGATAATGCCAAATGACTTTCAATCTAATTTAGCTCTGGGACAAATTCTATCTCGAACTGGGAACAAGGAGGAATCAGTCACTTTTATAAAAAAAGCTATTGATATTGATCCTTCCAACACGTTAGCCATTCGTCAATTAGCCACATTATATTATGATTTGGGTGAAAAAGTAAAATCGGTTGAAACCTTTGAGGCTGCAATCAAGACCGAAACAGATAAAATGCGGAAATCTGACCTCTATTTCAACCTGGGTGTACTGAATATGCAATTGGATCATTTTCAGGAAGCTGAAGATGCTTTTATGTATGCGTATGATCTTAATCCTGATGATACGGAAGCTTTGGTGGGTATGGCCCAAACATTTGAAAATGCAGAGAAATGGCGTAGGGCTTCCAAGTTCTATCGTGAACTCATTGCGCTGGAACCGGATAACCCGGAACATTACAAAGGCATGGCCCGTGTGTTAATTAAGCAAGGCGATATGGATGGGGCGACCCGCTATTTTGAGAAGTCAAAAAAGTTGGGTAAATGATTATTTAACCCCCACTATTAGATATTTAAATCCCCTTAATTTATATATTGAGGGGATTTTTTTATCCGGTTCTTTTTCGTTTATTTAAATATTCATTCAGGGCAATATCCAATGGCTGATCTGTAAATAGGGGGACATAATCTATTCGCTGGTTTCGGCATCCCAATTGATATTTTCGCTGAAATGATTCAATGACTTTCTTGTATGCCGATCGAATATGCCAAGGTTCAGTTGTGATTGTTTCCCCTGTTTCAAGATCTTTGAATTTTGTTCGATCTCCAAATTGAAAATCGTGTTCCTGACGATCCAATAGATGAAAAACAATCATTTCTTGTTTATTATGTCTAAAATGATTTAACCCCATCAATACTTGCTCCGGATCATCTAGTAAATCAGAAATCAATATTACCAGTCCACGTTTTTTTATCCGTTCTGCCATGTGATCCAAGGTGGTGCGAATCTGTGTATCTTCCCCGGTGTTTATATTGTCTAATGCACCCATGATTATATTTGCATGAGATGCAGACGCCCGGGGTGGAATAAACTTTCGTATTTTTTCGTCGAATAAAACCAAACCCATTCCATCTCTTTGATTTAACATTAAATGAGTCAAGGCAGCGGACAAATAACTGGCGTATTCCAGTTTTGATATAGACCCACTGCTATAGGTCATGGATTGACTAGTATCGAGCAAAATGTAGGATCGAAGATTTGTTTCTTCTTCATAACGCTTTACGTAATACCGATCCGTTTTTCCGTATAACTTCCAATCAATATGACGAATTTCGTCTCCATGCCCGTAGGCACGATGTTCCGCAAATTCTACACTGAACCCATGATAAGGACTTTTATGCTGGCCGATCAAATATCCTTCAACGACTAGGCGGGCTCGAAGCGCCATGTTGTCTATTTTTGCAACCATCGTTGGGTCGAGATATTTTCGTTTATCTAACACGTTGGATGTTTGAAGTTTCATGTTCGGTTTTTAATTGAGTTTTAGAATGCGATTAATTTATTAATTTGTTAATAATATCATCTACACTCATACCTTCAGCTTCAGCATTAAAATTTGGCAATACGCGATGACGTAACACGGGTAAAGCAAGTGATTTAACATCATCAATATCTGCAGTGGGGCGACCATCTAAAATGGATTTTGCTTTGGCACCTAATATTAAAAATTGAGATGCTCTGGGCCCGGCTCCCCAATCAACCCATTCGTTTATAAAATCTTGTGCATTTTCTCCAGGACGTGTTGCACTAACCAAATTTACTGCATATTCAATGACATTATCTGCCACAGGGACTCGCCGGACCAAATCCTGAAATTTCAGGATTTCTTCTCGGGAGATAACTTGATTTAATTTTGATTCTTTATGGGCAGTTGTTACCTTGACGATTGAGACTTCGTCCTCATGGGTGGGATAATCAATTAATATATTAAACATAAAGCGATCCAATTGTGCTTCTGGGAGTGGATAGGTTCCTTCCTGTTCGATTGGGTTTTGAGTGGCCAAGACAAAGAAAGGTTCCTCTAAATCATAGGTGTTTCCTGCCGCAGTAACCTTATGTTCCTGCATCGCTTCGAGTAATGCTGCTTGTGTTTTAGGCGGTGTACGGTTGATTTCATCGGCCAAAATAATATTGCCAAAAACAGGACCTTTAAAAAAGCGGAAACTGCGTTTTCCCGTCGTTTGATCCTCTTCAATCACCTCTGTCCCGGTGATATCACTGGGCATTAAATCTGGTGTAAACTGAATCCGGCTAAAACTTAAATCCAGCAAATCAGCCATGGATTTAATCATCAGTGTTTTCGCTAATCCAGGTACACCAACAATTAAAGTATGCCCTTTACAAAGGAGGGCTATCAGGATATGATTCAACACATCTTTTTGGCCAATGATAGATTTAGCAATTTCGCTGAAGAAGCGACCTTTAACATCATCTAATTTTTCGAGTAACTGTAAATCGGTTTTCTTTTCCATTTGAGTCCTTGTTTAAATAAAATGGGGCGAAAAATTACTAGTCGTCTCTGAATGAAACAATACGAATGTCTTGTGAGACTATTGTGGAAGATAGAAATTCAAACCCATATCTCCGGCAAATAATACCATGAAAAAATCATATTTAGAATTAAATACAAATGAAATTGATTCGCTCCTGACAGTATTGGGTGAATCATCCTTCCGCGCAGAGCAAATCCACAATTGGATTTATGATCATGGTGTGGTCAGTTGGGGTGAAATGGAAAACCTTCCCCAATCATTGCGGGATAAACTTGAAAATATGATTCCGCTTCATCCATTGAGAATCATCAAAATAAGTGGATCAGACTCCAAATCTACCCGAAAATATTTATTTGAGACATTAGATGGACAAAATATAGAATCGGTATTGATGAACGATAGAAAGCGAACAACCGTTTGTATCTCGAGCCAGGTGGGATGTGCAGTTGATTGTAAATTCTGCGCCACAGCATCCATGGGGTTTATTAAAAATCTAAGTGTTGGTGAAATAGTGGATCAGGTGATTCATCTACAAACCCAGTCAAAATCTCGAATCACAAATGTTGTTTTTATGGGAATGGGGGAGCCCTTTTTAAACTATGAAAGTGTCATAGAAGCTGCCAGAATATTGAGCCAAGAAATGGGATTTGGTGCTAGGAGAATTACCATATCTACAGCGGGAATAGTACCAAAAATTCGACAATTGGCTGATGAGGATCATAAATATAAATTAGCAATCAGTTTAAATGGAACGGATGAAAAAAGTAGAAATACCATAATGCCATTAACAAAGACGCATTCTTTAAAATCACTTATTGAATCCGCCCATTATTACCATAAAAAAATTCGCCGGTTTATTACATTTGAATATGTACTTCTTAAAGATGTGAATGATTCTCCAGAAGATGGTGAACGACTTATTGATTTACTTCGTTCACTGCCCTGTAAAGTGAATGTGATTCCTTATAATGAAATCGGGGGAAAGTACAACCGTCCAAAAGAAGATAAAATTCACGCTTTTCTACATTCGCTCAAACATGCGCCATTTACGGTGACAGTACGATGGAGTAAGGGAACCGACATTGATGCGGGATGTGGCCAATTGGCAGTAAAGGATTTAGCGTAAAATATTAATAGCCAATCGCAATATTTTCTCCACGGGAATCAGCGCCGCCCCAATATCCCTTTTCATTAATCATTATTCCGTTAGCTTCACCAATATTACCGCGGAGTTTCATATCGTGACCCCGGACTTTTAAATTCTCAATAATATCACTGGATAATCCATACTTTTCATAAAATACCATATCCGGTAGCCACTGGGAATGGATTCGTGGTGATGAAACAGCCTCTTTAATGTTCATATCATGGAGGACCACATTAAGGATATTTTGAAAAACTGTAGTAATTATTGTAGCACCACCAGGAGTACCTAATACTAAATATGGTTTATTATTCTTCAATACTATTGTTGGTGTCATTGAGCTTAGGGGGCGTTTCTTTGGTTCTATTGCATTGGCTTCATTGCCAACTAGACCAAATAAATTGGGAACGCCGGGCTTACTTGAAAAATCATCCATTTCATTATTCATTAGAAATCCAGCACCAGTAATAGTTATACCACTTCCATAGCCAGAATTAATTGTTGTTGTTACTGAAACCGCATTGCCATCTTTATCAACAATTGAATAATGAGTAGTTTCTTCACTTTCTTTAATTGCTTTTTCACCATGTTTAATTTTATTTGATTTTGTTGCCTTTTCTAAATCGATTGATTTAATTCTATTTTCCGTATATGATTTGGACAATAACATTTGTATTGGAACATCCCAAAAATCAGAATCACCTAAATGTTCAGAACGGTCAGCATAAGCTCTTCTTTCAATCTCAGTTAATAAATGAATGTAGTCGGGTGAATTAAAACTTAAATCAAGAGAAAGTTCTGAGGTAGTTTGTAATTCATTTAACATGTTAAGCATATGAATTAAAAGAACTCCACCAGAGCTAGGTGGGCCCATTGATATAATATCATAACCTTTAAATGATCCAAATATTGGTTTTCTGTATTTAGAAACATAATTATCAAGATCCTCTAAAGTTATCCAGCCACCAACTTTATTCATTTCCTCTGCAATAAGCTTGGCTGTTTTACCTTTATAGAATCCGTCACGTCCTTTGTTTGCAATTCGGTTTAATGTTTTAGCTAAATCTTTTTGAAAAAATATATCTCCTTCCTTCCATTTACGATCATCGCGGGTAAAAATTTGTTTTGTTGCAGGATGATTATTTAGAAAATTTTTATTTCCATTAAAACGGCTTGCTTCATATTTAGAAAGTTTAAAACCATTATTGGCTAATTTAATTGCAGGGTCCAATAATTGCTTAAGTGAAATATTTCCAGAACCATGATCTCTCCAAGCTTTAAGCAAACCATCAACTGAACCAGGCACACCTGAAGCAAAATGACTAACTAAAGATTTTCCTTCAATCACATTATTATTTTCATCGAGGTAAACATCCCTGTGTGCTTTTGATGGCGCCATCTCTCTATAATCAAGAGTAAAAGTTTTTCCATCAGTAAAACGTCCCACCATAAAACCACCTCCACCAATATTACCATTAGACGACGACGTGACAGCTAAAGCAAAGCCAACAGCTGACGCTGCATCTACAGCATTTCCACCTTGTTTCAAAATATCAATGCCTACTTTGGATGCTTGATGGCTAGTAGATACAACCATACCATTATTTCCATGTATAGGTTTAGAGTCACAACCCATAACTAAAATAAAAATAAAAATAAGAAATAAAATTTTTAAAGATTTCATTTTGCTTTTATTGAATGAACAATGCCTTCACGACGTTTATCTGCAGCACCTTCCAATCCATTCTCTCTAACAACAATTAAATGGATACCAGAATGTTCACCTGTTGTTTCCTTAACTATATATCCTTTTTGCCTTAAGTCTTTTGCAATAGTTTTACTTTTTTCAGTAAGAATTTCTATTTTTACAGTCTGACCACGTGCAATTATATTTGGGAAATCAACAGATTGTTGTGCTGTTAAACCCCAGTCAAAAACTCCAATAATAGTTTTATTTACATATGCAGGTATTGAGTTGCCACCTGGAGAACCAGTTACCATTAGAAGACCTCCATCTTTGTCAAAAATCATGGTTGGCGACATTGAAGATCGAGGTCTTCTATTTGGCGCTACAGCATTTGCCAGGCGACTACCATCTGTTGGTACTTCCCTAGCAAAGTCAGTCATTTCATTATTTAAAAGAAATCCTGCAGCCCATCTTTGGGATCCAAAAACACTTTCAATTGTAGCAGTCATTGAAACTGCATTTCCATTTTGATCAATAATTGAGAGGTGAGTTGTCCCAGCGGCTTCTACAGTATTATCTTTTCCCCATGTGGGGAAATTAGCTAATGTATCGATTATACTTAAAGGGTCTCCTGGCGTTGGTATGGCATCGGGTAAAAATTTCTGCTTTGCTCTAGCCTTAATATATTTTGGATCTAAAAGTGCTTTGAGAGGGATATTAACCTCATCAGGGTCACCAAAAAAATGATCACGGTCTGCATATGCTAAACGTTGCGCATCGATAAATGCGGATATTTTTTTTGATTCATTTGATTCGTTATTTATCAGCTGATCATAAAGCCCTGCAATCATAATCTGTGCGCCGCCAGATGATGGTGGGGAAGTAGTGCAAATTTTCATATCTCTAAAAGGTCCACAGATTACTGGTCGTAAAACTGCATTGTAATTTTTCAGATCCACTAGAGTCATTTCTCCTGGATGTGGATCTGCATTTACGGCAGAGACAATTTCTTTAGCTATATTGCTATTATAAAAAGCTATAGCCCCTTCCTTAGCAATTGCTTTTAAGGTATTTGCGTATTCAGGATTTTTAAGGAGATCACCGCTTTTAATTTTAACGCCATTTGGATAAAAGTATTTTTTCGTAAGTGGATTTTTTGATAATCGTCCTCTCTTTTCAGCTAATTCAACATAGCTTGCTAGTCTCGGCGAGACAATAAATCCATTTTTTGATAAATTAATTGCATCTTCAAATAGCATAGTCCAAGGTAATAACCCATATGCTTTATGTGCAGTTTCGTAAAGTGCAACTATTCCTGGAGTGCCAACTGCCTTACCACTAGGTACCGCTTCCATAAAACTCATCACTTTCCCATCATCTTTCATAAACATATCAATTTTAGCAGAAGCCGGAGCTGTCTCACGACCATCAATAAAGGTTAGGTTGTTAGTTTTAAAATCATAGTTTAAGATGAACCCCCCGCCTCCAAGGCCTGAGCTCTGTGGCTCAACAAGACCAAGGACTAAATGAGCTGCAATTGCAGCATCCGTTGCACTGCCGCCTTTTTCTAACATTGATATGGCAGCTTTTACAGCATAAGGATTGGCAGCACTTACCATAGCCCCTTTATTCCAAATTTTAGGATTATTTTTATTTAGACCTAAAGATTGACAGCTAAAAAATAAGAGGGCAAATAAAATATAAAATATTTTATTATTCATTTGTTAAAGAGAGTGTTTTAAAAATTTTCCATGAAGAGAATCAGTATATTTACCATTATTGATTGCTATTTTTCCATTCACTAAAACCCAAGAAATCCCTGATGGATATTGATGAGGACTTTTCCAAGTAGCATTGTCAATGATTTTACTTTGGTCAAATATAACAAGATCTGCCCAAAAGCCTTTCTTTATTTTCCCACGATTTGATAGGCCCAAGATTGAAGCAGGGAGACTGGTCATTTTCCGTATCGCTTCTACCAAAGAGATTACATTAAGTTTTCGAACATATAATCCAAGTACACGAGGGAAGGTCCCATAATTTCTCGGATGAGGCTGTGCATGATTTAATTGAATTGTACTTCCATCTGAGGCATGCATGACTTGGGGGTGGGCCATGATTCTCTGGACATCATTTTCATTAAGACAGTGATAAATCCCGGATCCATTGCCAGCATATACCATATTCATCAAAACTTCAGCTGCATTTACCGGCGTGGGGTCAAATCCTTTGGATTGGGTAATTTTAGCCAGATTCATTCCATTCAAACGAGGTTCGGTTGGATAACTTGCGACCACAATACTGGCCGGATCGCCGCCGCCTCGATCATAAACGATATTCCACACAATACCATCTTTTATTTTTTTCCGTTGAATGGGATCATCTAGTCGTTCTTTTAATTTTTCATGTCCGCCGGCTAATGACCAAGCAGGGAATACCACTTTAAGGGTCGTACTTGTGGCCGTATAAGGGTATTGATCTAGGGAAATTTCCAATCCTTCTTTACGCGCATTATCTACCATATCAAGTGTTTTAATACTTTGGCCCCACATAGACTTACCTACGGCTTTGTGATGAGAGATTTGTACAGGTAAGTTTGCTTGTTTTCCAATATCAATTGCTTCTTTGACTGATTCGAGTAATCCAATTCCTTCTTCCCGCATATGGGTTGCATAAAACCCATCATTCTCAGATACGACTGAAGCAAGAGCCACAACCTCATCCAAATTGGAATAGGCCCCGGGGATATACTTTAACCCCGTAGACATCCCCCAAGCACCATCCTCCATGGCGGACTGAACCAACGTTTGCATCTCCTTTATTTCTGTTTCTGTAGCCAAACGGTTTTCAGTGCCCATAACTTCACGGCGTATGGTATTATGCCCAACAAGGAGTGCTAAATTGGGACCAATACCGGTAGAATCTGTTTTGGCAAAAAAATCACCGATTGGGAAAGGAGAGGAACCGCAATTACCACCTACCATGGTTGTGACACCCTGCTGAAGATAATTTTCAACAGCTGGAAAATCTAAACTTTTTCGCTCAGTATGAGTATGCATATCGATAAAGCCAGGGGAAACCACCAATCCGGTAGCATCTATGATTTCGAACGCTGTAGCATTGGGTTGATCTCCCACCAAAATAATCTTCCCATTCTTAATGTAAAGGTTGGCATTTATAAGATCACCCCCACTTCCATCAGCAATTTCTCCGTTATTGATTATAATATCATATGTGGGCGCGGCACATGAAATCATAAAAAAAACTAATAATGAAATAATATATTTCATTATTTTAAATTTCGTTTCCATTTAACAATATAGGGTAAAATCAGCATATAAACACCTGTGATCCATAAAATAAAGAGAACAATTCCTGTCGGGAGAAAAATCCAGAGTTTCACTTTATCATGGAACCAGGATCCATCATGAATGGATTCAATAATATCGGATCGTCGATAAGCTTGCTGAAGGATTGTGCCCGATTGGGTATCAATTTGAATTTCCCAATTATTTTTACTGCGAACCTTTACTATTCCTGCCTGAATTCGGACATCTAAGCGATCAATATCTTCCCAACTGTGAATTTCCGCGTCTGGAACCGTTTTTGCAATGGTAAGAATTTCATCAAAAGAAAGGGAGGGATTATTTTTTATATTACCAATGGTTGTTGCTGGTTGAATCCAATTAATCTCTTTTTTAACCTGGAGTAAAATCCCCGTTCCAATAATAATAATGGTGGGAATAAAAATAAGGAAAGCACCCCAATAATGGGTTTTGCGCGTCCACTTATTCCAGTGAAATCTGTATTTCAACAAAGGCCTCGTAGTATTATGTGGTTTAGAATGGAGTATTAATCGTTTTTATAAATTAAAGTAACGGCCTTTCCATCACTTTTGATATAGCCCCGGTACATGCCTTTGGTATTGAAAGGCATTGCAATATTTCCTTTGGCATCAATACAGATTACACCACCGGAGCCGCCCAGTTTCCCCACTTTTTGTATCGCCTTCTTTGATGCTTTAATCAAGGAATAACGTTTGTATTCCATGAGGGCAGAAATATCGTGGGCCACCGCAGCGCGGATGAAATACTCTCCCGTTCCCGTTGCGGAAACAGCACAGGTCTCATTGTTGGCGTAGGTCCCGGCGCCTATGATAGGCACATCGCCAACACGGCCCCAGCGTTTGTTTGTCATGCCCCCGGTGGATGTGCCCGCGGCTAGATTGCCATCTTTATCCAAAGCCACACAACCAACAGTGCCATATTTTGTTTGTTCATTCTTTTTCATTTTTTGGATGGCTTTCCATCGTCGTTCAGTGTAAAAGTATTTGGGATCTACAATTTCAAGGCCTTCTTCTGCGGCAAATTTATCCGCCCCTTCACCGGCCAATAAAACATGCCATGTCTCTTCCATGACCTTTCGCGCTGCTGTAATGGGATTCTTCACAGTTTTTACTCCGGCCACAGCGCCCGCTTTCAGATCCGCCCCATTCATGATCGCAGCGTCTAATTCATTGGTTCCCGCATTGGTGAATACGGCGCCCTTGCCTGCATTAAAAAGGGGAGAATCTTCCATGATGTGTATGGTGGCTTCAACTGCATCTAGGGCGGACCCACCAGACGACAAAATTTTATATCCTGCTTTGAGCGATTCTTCCAGTTTGGCGCGATAGGCCGCTTCTTTTTTTGGCGTCATATTCTTTTCCAGGATTGTTCCGGCACCACCATGGATGACCAGTGCGAACTTTTCCTTTGGTTTTGCTTCGGCTACTTGGATAATAGATAAAACCCAAACGACTATGGTGCCCAATGCATTTCTAATGTTTTTCACAGATTAATTCCTCCGCGAAGATAATTTGGCTAATAACCGTAAAATTTCTAAATAAAGCCAGACCAAGGTGACCAGAAGTCCGAAGGCACCATACCACTCCATATATTTTGGGGCACCATTTTCTGCTGCTTCTTCAATAAAATCAAAATCAAGAACGAGATTTAATGCGGCAATAATGACCACACCAATACTGAATAAAATGCTCATGTTTGAATTACCATGAATCATGGGGACGCCAACCCCAAACATACCCAATATCCAACTGATGAGATAAACAAAAGCAATGCCACCTGTAGCCGCTACCACACCCAGTTTGAAGTTTTCCGTTGCCTTAATCAGTCCGGAACGATAGGCTAAAAGTAAAGCACCAAGTGTCCCAAAAGTCAGCATAACCGCCTGATTCACAATTCCTGGATAACGCACTTCAAAATATTTGGAAATACCACCCAACGCTAATCCCTGCAATAGGGCGTATGCAGGTACCGTGTACTTTGCGAGATGGTGCTTAAAAGCGGTCAAAATTGCCACACCAAATCCGCCAAAAATGCCGATCATCATGAACATATTCGTTCTGGGGTCTCCTAAGGGCAGATTCCAGGTATAAAGGGCTGTGGTCATGAGTAGAAGTAACCCCAGTGCCGTTTTATGCACCGTACCCATGATGGTCATGGTGGCACCAGTGGTTACGTCGAATCCGGAAAATGTTTTCGCATTCAGCGTGGGATTTCCGGAGCGAAGGGTTAAATGGCGATTCATGAATAATTTTCCATGCTATCATTAATGGCATTTACCAATTGGTCCATGGCGACACGGTTTTGCTGCTGTGAATCCCGATGGCGGAGCGTTACCGTTTGGTCTTCTACGGATTGATGGTCAATCGTAATACCATAAGGGGTTCCCGCTTCATCTTGGCGGTAGTATCGTTTTCCGATAGATCCCTGTTGATCGTAAATCACTTTGAAATGAGGTTTTAAAATATCCATTACATTCCGACCAATTTCCGGTAATCCATCCTTTTTCACTAATGGACAAACTACAGCAGTTACCGGTGCAATTCGGGGATGGAGTTTCATCACCACGCGATTGTTTTCATCATCTTCCCAATAGGCATCCGAAAGAACCGCAAGCATCATGCGATTTAATCCCGCTGATGTTTCAATAATATAAGGGATGAACCGCTCATTATTCGGTTGGTCAAAAATTTCCATTTTCTTTCCAGAGAATTCTTGATGGCGGCGGAGGTCAAAGTCCGTGCGGTTGTGAATTCCTTCAATCTCGGACCACCCAAATGGGAATTCAAATTCTATATCCCAAGCTTCTTTGGCGTAGTGGGCCAGTTCACCTTCACCGTGTTCATGAAAACGGAGTTTTTTTGCATCAACTCCCAGTTGGTTATAAAAGGCCATCCGTTCATCTTTCCAGTCCACCATAGATTGGTCATCAGACCCGGGCTTTACAAAATACTGCATTTCCATTTGTTCAAATTCACGGGTACGAAAGATAAAGTTTCTGGCCACAATTTCATTTCGAAATGCTTTCCCGATCTGGGCGATGCCAAAGGGCACTTTCAACCGCATGGCATTTTGAGTAAGAAGATAATTCACATAAATACCCTGGGCAGTTTCCGGTCTTAAATATGCAGTATTGGCTTCTTCTTCTACCGGGCCGATATGGGTTTTAAACATGAGGTTGAACTGGCGTGGTTCCGTAAGATTACCTGTAGTCCCGCATTTAGGGCATTGGATTTCATCCCATTTGCCATCTTCCGGATTTCCATCAAATAATTCATCGGCGCGGTATCGCGCTTTACATTGTTTGCAATCCACCAATGGATCATTAAATGCACCCACATGCCCTGAGGCTTCCCATATTTTGGGATGCATTAAGATACCGCTATCTAACCCAACAATATTTTCATGAAGTTGGGTCATGGCTCGCCACCAGAGTTGGGAAATATTATTTTTAAGAGCAATACCCAATGGGCCATAATCATAAACGGCTCCGAAGCCACCATAAATTTCAGAACTTTGAAATACAAACCCTCTTCGTTTGCAAAGGGAAACAATTTTTTCCATACTCATAAGGTTGAGTTAAATCTCCGTTAATTATTAAGACGGGAAATTAGGAAATTATTTAGATAAATAAATGGTCTGAAATGATGAAAGAATTGAATCATTTCTAATATTATATAATAATGAGATTGCTTGTCATCCGGTTGACCAATCGCAATGAGAGTAAGGGTTAATCCATTTCTTTTAGTTCACGCTCAATTTGATCACTATAGGCAATAGAATCATCGGTAGTTTCAACGATTGGAGGTGTTTCTTTCGTTGTTTTGATATAAATCAAAATAATGGTAATACCTAATAGGCCAATAAAAATAGGGGCAATCCAGGCAAAATAATTAAAACCTTCTGCCACAGGAACGGCCAAAACACGTTCTCCAAATTTTCCTTTATAATAATCGAGAATTTCGGTTTTCGTTTTCCCTGTATTCACCATGCCTGCAATTTCAATTTCCATTTCCTTGTTACCATGGTCATATACAGTGCCACTCCAACAGCATGTGGCCATAAGACTTTGTTCCAGATCCATGATAAGATCACTTTTTTCGTCGGCCCAGACCAAACTCAGAATGGATATAATAGGAATGAGTTTTTTCATTTCTTTTTGGCCTTCTTTTTCTTTTTGGTTTTACGGCGTTTTTTTCTTGGAGGTGCAGCCCGCTTTTTATTGATGAGCTCTACCCCTTCTTCTAATGTCATTTTTTCCGGATCTGTATCTCGAGGCAGAGAAGCATTAAATTTTCCATCCGTGAGATAAGGGCCATATCGACCGGATTTCAAGACCAAAGATTCTCCGGTTTCCGGATGGTCGCCCAATGTTCGTAATTCTTGAGGACCGCTATTTCGATTTTTGATCAGTTCCAATGCTTCTGCCAATTCAATGGTTAAAGGCGACATAGCGGGAGGGATGGTGCCATTTTTCCCTTTCCCTGCAGTCACGTAGGGTCCGAATCGGCCATAGTCCGCTTTCACATCTTCGTCAGAATCAGGAAATTTTCCTAATATTCTGGGGAGTGATAATAGTTTAAGCGCCATTTCAAGATCAATATCATCGGCTGGTGTTCCTTTTGGAATCCCTTTTCGTTTACTGGTTTCTCCCAATTGAACATAGGGTCCGTAAGGTCCGTTTTTAACTAAAACCATTTCACCGGAATTCGAATCTTTACCCAATTCGCGGTCTTCATTAATTTCTTGGTTTAGGATTTCCAATGCTTTATCCACATTTAAATCACCGAGATATACATCAGCAGGGACCGATTTTCGCGTTTCACCCTGTTGAACGAATGGACCATATTGCCCCACACGTATCTCGATAGGATCTCCATCATAATCCAATTGGACAGAACAGGCTTTCCCAATATCTATTTTATCATCCAGCATACCCACCAATCCGATTTGGTCATCAGAGCCAAAATAAAAAGCTTTCATGAAAGGGACTGCATCTAATTCCCCGCGGGAAATTGCATCAAGGCCATCTTCCATATTAGCTGTGAATTGACTGTCCACGAGAGAAGTAAAATGATTTTCTAATAGCTGGGTAACCGCAATCCCTAAAAAGGTTGGTGTCAATTTCCCCCGATTATTATTCACATAAGTTCGGTAAACGATGGTGTCGATAATATTGGCAAAAGTTGAAGGACGTCCAATTCCCTGTGCTTCCAATTCTTTTACTAGGGATGCCTCTGTAAATCTCGCCGGTGGTTGGGTTGCATGTTCATCTGCTGTTAATTCATTGCAGGTGAGAGTTTGTCCTTTGGCCATATCAGGTAAAATTGATTCCTGATCTTCCATGACGCCGCTTCTGCGATCTGTACTTTCTACATAAGCAGCCATATAGCCCGGGAATAGAATCACTTTTCCATTGGCACGGAATTCCGTTTTTTGATTTTCGACTGTTACGGAAATTTGTTTCACTTTGGCCGATTTCATTTGGGATGCCAATGTTCGTTTTCGAACAAGGTCATATAATTTTGCTGCATCTTCATCGATGGCACCGCCAACTTGATCCACTGATGGAAAAGTAACACCAGCAGGGCGGATGGCTTCGTGGGCTTCTTGGGCATTTTTCACTTTTGTAGCGTAAGTCCGTGCTTGTTCCGGTAAATATTCTTGACC
>Ga0206679_10002231_pt1 | contig 15450 bp, 20 predicted proteins | sample M110012015metaG_FD_155464 | JGI IMG/M metagenome (GOLD analysis project Ga0206679, IMG submission 155464) | Ammonia-oxidizing marine archaeal communities from Monterey Bay, California, United States - M1 100m 12015 | ecosystem: Environmental > Aquatic > Marine > Intertidal zone | place: USA... | reverse complement strand
TTTGGAAACAGGGTTTCCTGCACAATCATGATGTCCGGAAATTACAACAAGTTTTGAATTATGGGCATTAATTGAAACAAGGGTTTTGGTTTTTATTTCAGAAATACCCTCAATGTTTTTTTCACCTATAATTTTATCTGAGCCTGGGTGAGTAATCACATCTACATAATCTACAGAATATTTTTGTTTAATCCAATTTGAAACAGGTAACTGGATTCTACCATCTATACAATTTATGGAAGTAGCAAAAATCATTTTTCTTAATCCTTATCCATTTTGAATTAATAAATGCATAGTAAAAAATGTTTGAAGAATATAGAATAATTCAGTTTTAGAAACGGTTTTAATTATATCCGATAACATCTGTTAGTGAGTAAACAAATGACAAGAATTAATGAAAAATTTGCATCGCTTGAATCTGAAAATCAAAAGGCATTGATTGCATATATCATGGCAGGATTTCCTAATGAAAAAGCTACCATAGCAACAATTAGAGGATTAGTAAAAGGCGGAGCAGATATTATTGAATTAGGATTTCCATTCTCAGACCCTTTAGCAGACGGTCCTGTAATTCAAAATGCCAGTACCATCTCACTAGAAAAAGGAACAAAAATTGACAAGTTCTTGACATTAGTAAAAAAAATCAGAAAAGAGACAGACATTCCATTAGTACTCATGACATATACCAATATACTATATCACAAAGGATATGTAAAATTCATTTCTGAGGCAAAAAAAGCAGGTATTGATGGATTTATTCTACCAGATATGTCAATTGAGGAATCAAAAGAATATCTGCAAGCTGCAAAAAATAAAGTAGATACAATTTTTCTAATTTCTCCAAATACCAGTAAAAAAAGAATAGAAAAAATATCAAAAGTAACATCTGGATTTTTGTATCTTGTTGCAGTTTATGGAACCACAGGTGTAAAAACTGGAATCAAGTCATATACAATTGATGCCATCAAAAATGTCAAAAAACAAACCAAAGGGAAAATTCCAATTGGAGTTGGATTTGGAGTCTCAACTCCTGATGATGTTAAAAAATATATCAAAGCAGGAGCAGATGCAGTAATTGTAGGTAGTGCATATCTAAAACTAATTAAAAAAACGCCTCAAGAAAAACTTGAAGCAAGAATTACATCATTTACAAAATCACTCAAAAATCAAACAAAGATGTAACTCAATCTAAGTGTGATTGTCTTGCATTATAGTCATTAAGAGAAACTCTCGCAGATATAGACAATGCTGTACCATATTGAATAATAATTTCATAGGTAGTTTCAGCAAAAACCATAATTCCTGAGCCTAAAATAATTAACAAATACAAGTGAAACCAGATATTTCAACTAATCTCACATAACAAAACATACAAAAACTAGATAATCGTTTCATTAATGTGCAGACGAAGTTTATTTTTGTCACAGGTGGTGTGATGTCTGGCCTTGGAAAAGGTGTTACAACTTCCTCGATTGCAAAATTATTACAATTAGCTGATCAAAAAGTATCCTGTGTCAAAATAGATCCATATTTGAACTACGATGCAGGTACAATGAACCCAGTTGCTCACGGTGAAGTCTTTGTCACAGATGATGGAGGAGAATGTGATATGGATATTGGAAATTATGAACGATTCTTAAACCAAAATATTCCAAAGAGTCATAATATTACAACTGCTCAAGTGTACTCTTCAGTAATTGATGCAGAAAGAAAAGGAGAATATTTGGGAGCATGTGTTCAAATTATTCCACATGTTACGGATGAGATTAAAAATAGAATTAGAAATATTGCCCAAAATGAAGAATTAGACTTTTTGATAGTAGAGTGTGGCGGAACAGTAGGAGATATTGAATCATTGCCATTTCTTGAGGCATTAAGACAGATGAAAGTAGAAGAAGGGGCACAAGGGGTGATCTTTGTCCATGTTACTTTAGCTCCATCATTAGATGTGGTGGGGGAGCAAAAAACAAAACCCACACAACACAGTGCACAAGAATTAAGAAGGATTGGTATTCAACCTGACTTTTTAGCAGTAAGATGTTCATTACCACTAGAAGAAAAAACAAAAAAGAAGATTGCAATGTTTACCAATGTTACTGCAAGTGATGTATTATCATGTCACGATGCAAAATCAATTTTCGAGGTTCCACAGATACTTTATGACCAAGGAATTATGGATTCAATATTTACTAAGTTTGGTAAAGTTGGAATGCTCAATACTGCAGCAAATTGGGATAAATGGAATGAAATTGCCCAAAATATGGTAAACCATGAAGATCAAAAAATAAAAATTGCAATGGTTGGAAAATACGTAACACTTGCAGATAGTTATGTTAGTGTAAATCATGCACTAAAACACGCAGGAGCTGAGATTGGAAAATCAGTTGAAATTGGCTTAATAGATTCTGAATCAATCAAGGATTATTCAATTCTATCAAAGTATGATGGGATACTAGTACCAGGAGGGTTTGGAACACGTGGTTCAGAGGGAATTATAAACACTGCAAACTATGCACGCGAAAAAAATATCCCATATCTTGGAATATGTTTTGGATTTCAATTAGCTGCAATTGCATTTGGACGAAGTATGTTAGGGTTAGAAGATAGTAATTCAACTGAAATCAAACCAAATACAAAAAATCCAATTATAGATTTACTTCCAGAACAAAAAGATGTGTCAAATATGGGGGGTTCATTAAGATTAGGTGCAAACGATGTTCAAATTAAAGATGGAACTAATGCACAAAAAATCTACAATATGAAAATAATCAGTAAACGTCACAGACACAGATATGAGATTAATAAACAATACATTCCAGAATTTGAGAAAAATGGATTAATTTTTTCAGCAGATAGTGATGAAGGGAAGCGAATGGAAATACTTGAAATTCCTTCCCATAAATTTTACCTAGGAGTTCAATTTCATCCAGAGTTTAACAGTAGGCCAGGATTTCCTGAAAAATCATTTTCTGCATTTATTAAAGCTGCATCAGAATAATAATAAAAAATGGGGTTATTCTATTTTTGATATTTGGTAAATTTTTTGTCTTGCGTCTCTAATTGAAACTTTCTTTTTCACATAACCTTTTTTCAATAAATGACTTAATGCCAATCTAACTGTTCTATCAGGAAGTAATGTTTTGTTTACCAAATCTTTTTGTGTTAATTCACCTTCATACTCTAAAGTTTTAAGCAATAATTTTGAGCTTGGAGGCATGCTAAGTAAATCTTCTGCCAAATGAACTTTTTTTGCAAGTGCAGAAATTGCAGTGGAATCTTTTTTGAGACGAATAATTTTTGCAGGAGGAGAAAAAAGTGTACATTCTACAGTTTTTTCTACCTTGTATCTATCCAATCCATCTAAAACCACTTCACAATGTAATCGTGCAGAAATATCATCAATCTCAATTGAGCTATTATTGGATACAATAATTGGACGTCGCGTTACATCCAAAGAATTTACAGAAATTATTTCAAAAACTGCAGAATCCTGAAATAAAATAGGACCGCCTGCAGACATTGAATAAGCTGATGACCCAATTGGAGTTGATACAATAATTCCATCTCCATTATCATGCCATACTTCTTCTCCATTTACACGAAGTGTATGCTCCATGAGTATTGCACTTTTTGATGAAAATACTGCAACGTCATTTAGAACAGGGTATACATTTCTTCCATCAATTTTTACACCTAGTCTTGGGACTTTTTCAATTGTGTATTTTTGTTTTTTTAAAATATCAACATATGCCCTAAATTCCTTAAGATCTATTTGAGCTAAAAATCCACTGGCTTCACCTTCACTTATACCTAAAATCGGAAGAGTTGCATCAAATGTTCTATGAAAATAATTTCGCACACCTTTATCACCGCCTAATACAATTATACAATCAGCCTGTTTTCCTTTTGATTTTGTAATAGAAAATGATTTGATATCAGAATCATCAAGAATTTTTTTTATTGTTTTAGCTGCAGTCTCAGTTGATTGTGAACTGTAAATACCTATTTGCATAGATGGGATTAGATTATCAGTTTAATAAAAGAATAATGTACTACAAATCTCGAAATTTTACAAGATTGTAAAAATATGAAGCATTATTTTGTACAGTTCCTCTTTTAGGAATTTTTTGCAAACCGATATTTTTTGAATCAAGGGCAGCCTGGGCTGCACCACCTGCAAAACACAATGCCCATAAAAAGTCCTTTTCTTTGAGCATGGTACAACAAAATGTAGAGCAAAAGATATCACCAAGTCCAGTAGTATCACGAATTTGTTTATTGGGCAATGAAATAGAATAGACTTTATCTTTAGCTAAAAGAGATACTTCTGTTTTGTTTGTTAGAATTACATATTCTGCTCCTTTTTTTTGTAATGCAACCATCATTTCATCATGGGTTCCAGAAACAATTCGTTGTGCTTCTTCAGGATTAACCTTTATTGCATTTACATTAGATAAATCAAAATCATTATCTTCTAAAAATATATTATTTTGAGAATCTTTTTGTCTTAAAAATCCTTGAGGATCAATGAACAAAAAATTAGAATCTTTTTTAATATTTTTTAGAGTATCGTTAGTTATCTCATGATAGATTGGACTAACAAGATGCCCATCTGCATCTACAGTTGAATAATCAACAGGGTCACATTCATTTTCAAGTTTTAGAGTTCGGTCAGCACCAGTAATCGAGATTGCAAATTTGGTAGTATTTTTTTGAGATTCAGAATTTATGAAATTTATTTTATTTTCTGAAAGATATTGTTTTGGAAAATCAGGACCAAACTTTGTAAATAAATCAACATCAAATTTGAATTGTCTTGCAGTGATCCCACAATAACAAGCAGAGCCACCGATTTGTTCATAGTTAGTATCATTTATGGTAATTGTGTCAACTGCACAATGAGCTGCTATTGCTAATTTCATTTCTATTAATTTAAAATATAATAGATTTAGTTATTTACTTTTTTTATCCATACAAGATTTACAAATAATATTGCCTTTTGATATAATTACCTCTACATCTGAGGAATAGCAAATATGACATAGACCTCGCATTACTAATCAATTACAATAGCACGATCTAGAATTAAAAGTTGAATGAATTTTTAATAAAAATTAGGCATAAATTTGTTAATTTTTGTCAATTAACCGCAAGAATATAAGTAGGATTATAGAAAATATTTTCATGCCACTAAAACGTGCAAGTAGAGGACGTACCAAAGGAGGAAAAGGATCATCGGGTGTTGTACAATGTACAAACTGCGGACAAACAGTTCCTAAAGATAAAGCAAAAAAGGTCACATCCAAACTAAATTTGGTTGAACATACATTGGCAAAAGAATTACGTGCACAAGGTGCTTACATTGCATCACCAACGGTTCTAAAACACTATTGTATTTCATGTGCAATCCATTTTAAAATTCTTAAAATTAGATCAGCTGACAATAGAAGAAAACGTGGAAAACTTCGTTAGTCTTCTTTAATATTTTTTGTAGTTACAATCATTCTTTGAATTAGAGTAATTCCAGCTATTATTACAACAATAATTACAGCATAATCCATAAATCCAATAATTCCAATAATTGCAATTACCAATAATCTTTCTGCACGTTCACCAATTCCAATTCCTTGTAATTTTACATTGATGATGTCAGATTTTGCACGAGCATAACTTACCAGTAATGATAAAGTAATTGCAAGCAATACCAAATACGGTTCTGCGTATCCACCAATTAAAATTCCCAAAAAGATTGCAACTTCAGCAATTTTATCAAACATTGAATCAAGGTATGAGCCCTTTTTAGATGTCTTACCAGTAACTCTAGCTACTTGTCCATCAACCATATCAAAGAATCCAGAAACCAATAACAAAACTCCACCAATAATTAATCCAAATTCAAACCCTAAACCGTAAACTACAGCTGATAACAATGCAAACACAAGAGCCACAGATGTCCAAAAGTTAGGAGATAGTCCAGTTGCGGCAAATCCCTTTCCCATTGTTTCAAGTGCAGGTTTGAGAGTATCTCGTAGATTATTTAACACGAAATATCCCCAAAACACCATCTAATAAAGTCAACAGAATCAATTACACACTATTTTGAAAAAAACCGAGAAACAAGGGTGTAAAGTAATTAATTTTGAGATAGATTCATTGCAATTAATGTAGACATTAATTTTGCAGCAAGTGATGCAGTTGAACCATTATCATGATAGGGATTTAACTCTACAATATCCACACCTGCAACCTTGATGTCACTAAATGATGAAATCATATCAAAGAGTTCTCTAGATGTAATCCCTGCAGCTTCTGGATTTCCTACACCTGGGGCAAATGCAGGATCCAATACATCTAGATCAAAACTAGAATAAATTGAATCAAATGAAGACACATGATCTCGCAATAATTGAGAACCCTTACCATCACGAATTTCTTTATCAGTGATTGTTTTGATATTATTTTCCTGTAAAAATTCTAGTTCTTCTGCAACAAATGCACGAGCACCAACATGTAAAATATTATCAGACCCTCTTTCCTCAACTATTCGTCTTAGATATGATGCATGACTTAGTTTGGTATCAGCAAACTCATCTCTCAAATCATAATGTGCATCAAATACAACATAACCAGTCTCTTTTGGAAAACTTGTATACGTTCCATATGTAATGGAATGTTCACCACCTAAAATGAAGAGTTGTTTTTGTTTTGCAACAAGTTCAGCAGTGATTTTTTTTACCATATCAATCATTTCAGATACAACAACTGTATGACGAGTATTACCCAAATCTTCAATGTTAGCAGTTTCTAAATCAACTTTAAGTTCTGGATGAAAAACTTCAATGTTGTTAAAAGAATCACGAATTGCGTCAGCTCCAAATCTACATCCAGGTTTGTATGAGTGTGTTGAATCAAATGGAATTCCAAAAACAGTTGCCACAGGATCTGCTCCATCATCTGATGAAGTGATTAGAGGATTTTTGTTCATGTATAAATCAAGAAAACTCATAATTTTACACCATTAATTGCGGTCTCTTTGAGAGATATTTAGGCATATTCAATCCAGTGAAAGGTTTCCCTTTTGTATGTTCATTAATTTCATTTAAGAAATCATCAAAAGAAATCTCTTTGACATTTTCTGTCTGTCTGTCTCGAACACTTAGATTCTTAGAATTTGCTTCCTTTTCACCAATTACCAAAATATATTGAATCCATTCCTTTTCTGCTTCACGAATTCTCTTTCCAATACTTTCATTTCGGTCATCAATATCAACACGAATATTATTTGCAGATAATCTATCAGTAAGAGTTTCACAAAAATCATAAAATTCTTCATTAAGTGGTATTATTCGGATTTGTGTTGGTGCAAGCCATAATGGAAGTTGTGCTTTTCTACCTTCCTTGGAGTCTTTGGCAGCTTTTTCTAGTAATACGTAGATAATTCTCTCAATTGCACCACTAGGGGAATTATGTAAGATTATTGGGTGTTGTGCAGTATTATTTTCATCAATGAATTCAATTCCATACCTATCACCATTTTCAACATCTATTTGATCAGTGGATAATGCAGATGCCTTCCCCAAATTATCGATAAAATTAAATTCCCATTTCAATACAAAATAAAAGAATTTTTCTTTCCACATTTCAACAAGTACAGGTCTTCCCTGTTTTTTTACTAATTCTTCAATAGAAGATTTGTTTTCATTGTAAAAGTCCTCAGTAAATCTAATTGCCATCTCATAGTCAGATTCTTCAATTCCTAATTCATGTAAAACACTCCGAGACAAATCAAATCTGACCTTTATCTCATCTACTGCTTGAGGAATATCTTTACAAAATGCATGACAATCAGGCATAGTAAATGCTCTAAGACGTCTTAATCCAACTAATTCTCCAGATTGCTCTCGACGAAAACTATACCTTGTTAATTCATAGAGTTTGTATGGTAAATTTTTGTAGGATAATTGAAAATGATTTGCCATCAAAAATTGTCCAAAACAAGCTGCAAATCTCAAAAAGAGTTTCTTTCCTTCTGAATCAATATTGTACTGTCTTGCAGGAAATCGATTAAAGTAGCTAACCATACTTGGGTGTTCTGAATCATACATGATTGGAGTTTCAACTTCATAACCACCATACTCTTTTACTCTATCAGTAACATAACGTTCAATCAAAGATTTGATCAATCTGCCATTTGGAAAAAATCTCATGTTACCAGAATCAGATGCAGGTTCATAATCTGCAATTCCTAATTTCTTCATCAATGCAACATGTGGAGGGGGTTGATCAACTGCACGACTTTTTGCAGACTCATACTTTGCTAGAATCTCAAGTTTTTTGTGATTGGAAAAATCAAAATCTCCAATGTTTGTTAGAGTGCCATCAGGGGAAAGTATCTTCCAATAAGAACGGATTGTAGATTCACCTTTTAGAGCATCAGAGGTAATTTCTGAATCTTTTGAATCAGAGTCCTTTGTTACAACTTTAGAGCTCTCAGCTAATGGATGCCCTTTTACCTGAATTTTATAAGATTTAGTCCAACCAAATGGGGAGTGAGATACTTCAAGTTCGGATGCACCATCTTCCATTTCTTTAAGTAAAGAAATTGCAACAGAGGGTTTTGCTAAATTTGAGCTAAGATGAGCATATGGATATAATAGTAATTTTTTGCAACCAATTTTTTCCATTGAATTTTTAATCTGATTAATGGCATTTTGTGCAACTGATGAATCATCACCATCTTCAATTGCAACAAAGACTACCACAAGTTCTTCAAGTCTTTGGGTCTCAGGATTTTCAATATCCTCAGCGGATTTGATCTCTTTTTTTGTAGGAGTATACTCAATACTATCACAATGTAATTGTAATATTCTCATGATTACATTATTGATAGTTTTACTTATGAACTATTAGTTTGCCAATATCATAAAAATAACAATAATTCATCTTGAAAAGCCTTAAGTTGACAAATAAATTATAACTTCCAATGAAGAGAAGTTCACTTTTAGGATTAACCATAATCAGCTGTATTGGAGTTATTTTTGCAGTAATTGTTAGTGATGATTCAGAACCAATAGATAACAACATTGAGGAAGAGAAAGAAGTAGAAATTAGTGAATTTGAATTAGATCAACTAAGAGTGGATGAATTACAATTACAGTATGATGAAATAATTGAATATTCTTGTATGGAGGCAAAACCGCAATCATATTTTGAAGTGAAAATAAATGAAAGAATTCTAGAAGCTGAACATCGATTAAGATATTTGGCTGACCAACAATCAGAGATGAAAAATATCAAAAATGAAGTCATAGTATTAAATGAAAAATATTCTGAATCAGAACCATTTACACTATATGAATGGGAATGTGTTAATCAAAAATTTTGGGTTGAAGAATACCCTCACTTACAAAATATTCTAGATGCTAATTAAAGAATTGAAAAAATATTTTGAAAAGATACAGATTAAATCAGAACAGATAGATTTTATTTTGTTCCACGTAGAGAAATAACTGAACGTAAAATTAAACCAGATATACCCAGATTTGATGTTAAAAACTGAACAGCTCTTGAAAGAGATTCTTCTCCACGAAACCCTTCATCATAAATCATCTCTACTGAACCCTTATTGGTTTCAACAAAAGAAGTAATCAAAGAATAAACACCAAATTTTTCATCAGTTCTTTCATAGTATAAGCGTAATTCAACTCTAGAAATTTTAAATTCATCTTGAATGAATTGCCCTGAAGAAAATAAGACATTCACATCATCAGGAGATTTGTTTACTCTGGTGGGATCATGCAAATCAATAATATTCATGTGTAATTGTTTCAGCGCATTCCTAATTAAGTAATATTTAATTTTCCATACACAAGGATTTACGCAAGTATTATTTACAGTAAAAATGATTTTTTTCCGTGGACCCACACAAATTTCATGGTAAAGATATCCCCCACATAAAATTAGATGAAAAAATGACTATCGAGGATCTAATCAATGTATTTGCAAGTTCTGGATTTAATGGACGACAATTAGGAGATGCTGCAAAACTTTATGCAAAAATGATTAAAGAAAATGCAACTATTTGTCTTACAGTTTCAGGAGCTTTAACACCGGTAGGATTTGGAGGAATAATTAAAACGCTAATCGAAAGAGGGTTTGTTGATTGGATAATTACAACAGGTGCCAACGTATATCATGAAGATCATTTTGCATGGGGCTTACCCATTAAACAAGGAAGTTTCAACGTTGATGATATGAAATTATATGAAAATGAGATTGTAAGAATTAGAGATATTTACATTAAATTTTATGAAACACTAGAAGCAGAAGATCAAGTAATTCAAAAAATGTTTGGAGTTGATTTTCCAGACAAGCCATTTACAACTGCAGAATTTTGTAATCTAATGGGCAAAATGAGTAAAGAAAATTCAAAATATCCTGAAAAAAGTTTCATTACAACAGCATACGAATATGATGTTCCAGTATACATATCAACAATTAAGGACTCATCACTTGCACTAAATTTAGCAGTTCATAGACTTGCAGATAAAACATACAATTTAGATTTTGTAAGAGAGATTATTGAGCAAGCAGCAATTCTTTATGATTCAAAAAAATCAGGGATTTTAGAATTAGGGGGAGGCGTTCCAAAGAATGCGGCACAACAAACAGGTCCACTGTTAGATCAAATCTTAAGAAGAAATGATGGAGGACAAGACTACATTATTCAAATTACAGATGCCAGGCCAGATACAGGAGGATTATCAGGAGCTACACTGCAAGAAGGTAAGAGTTGGGGAAAAGTTCAAGATGCACATAATGGAATGGTGACAGTTTATGCTGATGCAACAATTGCATTTCCAATTCTGGCATTGTATGTCCTTAGTAATCAAAAAACAAGAAAACCTAAAAGATTGTACAAAAAAATTGGTAAATTGTACGACAAACTAAAAGACGATTATTTTAAAAATCCAGCAAATAATACAAAAAAATCAAAAAAAGATAACTAAAACTTGTCAAATCTAGCACGTTCTAGATCTCGATCGTCTTTTGATTCCTTTTTGTATTCCTTGTAATGTGTTTTACAAAGAATTGATTTTTTTGTAGACGAGTTTACTCTGAGACCTGCATTTTCAACTTTTAACTTGTTAAGTGAACGTGCACCATCTTGGTCACAACCTTCAACATTACATTTTGCACCTTTTGAAACCAATCCCATACAAATTACTAATTGAGATGTTATTTATATTTGAAAAAAAGTGAGATTGTTTCAAATATTTAATATTCATTAAAGTAGGTTCATCGTTTATAAGAGGAATATTTTTTTCTCAATTTATGGGTGGAGCAAAAAAACCAACTACTGCAAATAAGGACAAGTCACCTAAAGATTCCAAAAAAAGTAAAAAGGACAAAGGTGAAGGGGGTCCAAGAAAAGCAGAGATCACAGTAATGATAAATGAAAAAGACGGTTTAAAAATAATTGAAAACTCTAAAGTAATTACAGTGCAAGACTTGGCCAGACAAACAGGTGTTAAGATTTCTGCAGCAAATGCTTTTCTCATAGAATCAACAAAGAAAGGAATTGTAAAACGAGTTGGGGGTTATTCAGGACATCATTTGTATCAATCAGTATCCCCATAGAGACACAATACATCTCCAGATTTAACATCCTTTAATGCATCAATATTTGTCCCTAACTTTCCAATTGGGGTCATGGGTTTTCCAAAAACTACATCATTGGTAAAAAAACATATGCTACTAGAAGAGGGTAAAAATGCAACGTCACCTTTTTTAAATTCAGTTCTTGCACGTTCGGTTCCAGAATCAATAGATGTTTCAAAATAAACAATACTTTTTCCCAAAATATGAGCATGTCCTTCCAACGGAAGAGATCTCATAATTGTTCCAACAGTTCGAGGGGATAGATGACGTTTAAGATCACAAGGGATTTTTGCTTTTTCTCGAATTTCTAAAATTAATTGTTTTTTTGATACTGAAGTACTCATTTTGTTAAATAAATTGATTAGATTATATAACCTTTAAAGAAAATTTTTGTACTTGCCTGATGCTAAAGATACTGAATTAATTGAAGAGCCAGAAGTTGAAACTAATTTAGGATTAACCAAAGCACTCGATACTTATCGAAAAATAATAGAGAAAAAAAATGGGGTGGAGGTATTAACAGAAAAAGAACAAGAAGGACTTGACAAAAGAATTAAAGAGATTGAAGAAAGAGAAGTTGTTGAAAAAATTGAAGAGCATGACGCAATAGAAGTTCCATGTGTAAATAATAAAATCACAATTGGTCCACCAACACTAACTAGATTTGAAAAGGCAAGAATTATGGGAGCTAGAGCATTGCAGTTATCTCTAGGGGCACCACCATTTATCCCAATTCCAAAAACTGCAAGAATATCATTAGATATCTCAATGGAAGAACTAGAGCAAAGAGTGATCCCAATCACAATTAGAAGAGTACTTCCAAATGGAGATTATCAAAATATTCCAATTGATTATTTTGAAAAATGAATCATTTGTAGACAAAACTTAAAAGAACTAAAAATTGCTGATTGTTGAATAATGCTCATGGAAGAGGTTAATGAACCGCATGGTCAAGAGCAGACCGAAACGTCTGAAGGTGCCATCATAGATATTGGAAACGACCCTGTAATGCAATCAGCTGTTGATGTTTTAACAATACTTGGGAACAAAGGAAAAGTAATTCTAAGAGCACGAGGAAATGGAATTCCAAATGCCGTTGCAGTTGCAAATATTATCACTGAAAAAATGATGAATGGTAATTCAAAAATTGAAAAAATTATTCTAGATACAGAATCAGCTGCAGGTATTGGTAGAATGATATCAACTGTTGAAATTATTCTAAATAAAATTTAATAAACGCTTCCAGGTCCTTTTAGAAGCATATTTTCACATTCTTTACACACTTGCTCATCTATGTTAGATTCAAGATTATGATGAATTTCACAAATCAATAAACTAGATTTAATATAATTACACAATCCAATAAATTTTGAAAGGTTTGAAGGAGTATAAGCCATATCAGAAGACAAACTATCACATAGTTCATTTATCATTGCTGCAACTTGTTCTTCTGCCAAAAGTTTTGCAATTAATGATGGATCACCTCTAGTACCACGAATGTAATTACTTACAGCAGCTTGAGTAACACCAAGCATTTTAGAGATTTCATCTTCTCGTACATTATGATCTTCTGCAAGTTTTTTTGCAAGAATTGCTCTTAAAGCAGGGATCAATGTCTTTGATTCAATTTCAGCAGGTAGTAACATTGATTCTCAAGCATCGCATAAAGAATTTAAAGTTTGCAATAATGCCCCAAAAATTTCAAGAGTCAGGCATACCTATTTTAATTTCAAAATCACATGTAATACATTGGATGATTTTTCCAAGAAACTTTACAATGTTTTAGAAGAATCTTGTAATTCATGTAAATCAAATTTAATCTCGCTTTCGGGGGGATTAGATAGTACAATAATAGCATATTTTTTAAAACAAAAAAAACCAAAATCCATCGCCATAATTGCAGATGATTTTGTATCAACTGATCTTACATATTGTCAAATGGTTTCAAAACAAATGCAATTACCATTATCAATTTACAATGTAAAAACTACTACAATTCTTGAAGCAATTGAAGAAACAATTAAAATTTTAGAAAATTTCAATGATATAGAAATCAGAAATAATGTTGTGATGTATCTGGCAATAAAATGGGCAAAAGAAAAAGGTGAACAATCAATTATCACAGGGGATGGGGCAGATGAATTATTTGCAGGATATAGTTTTTTGATAAATAAACCAGAAAATCAATTAGAAGATGAAATCAAAAGAGTATGCTCCATAATGCATTTTCCAACACAAAAAATTGGTAAAGCATTGGGAATTAGGATAGAATCACCATTTTTAGAGGATAAAATGGTAGAATTGGCAAGATTAATTCCTGCAGATCTTAAAGTAAAAAATGAAAAAGAAAAAAGATATGGGAAATGGATTCTACGTAAAACATTTGAAAAGCATATCCCACTGCAAATTGCATGGAGAAATAAATCCCCTATGCAGGAAGGATCTGGCACCATAGGGTTGACAAACTTGTTTGAGTCAATAATAGGAGAAGAGCAATTTGTTGAAAAAAAACTAACAATAGAAAAAGAAGATGACGTTATTATTAGAAGTAGAGAATCAATGCACTATTATGAAATTTTTAAAAGATTCTTTGGAAGTCCAGTGGATAATAAGGCCAAAAATAGATGTCCATACTGTAAACATAAGGTAAACAATTCAAAATTTTGTAGAATGTGTGGGGCTTTTCCAATTTAGGAATTATTTTTGTATTTTCTAGGTTTTTTTATGAAGATTTTTCTGCACCCATTACAACAAAAATAGAAATTTTTTCCATTATGTTCATGAAGCAATGCCAATGATTCATCAAGTTCAATTCCACAAACAGGATCCACAGGCATGAATTTTTCACAAATAAATTCTATTTATAGATTGATAACAAAAATTTATTGTTTAACAATCTCAAGAATTTTTTTAGGAAGATTGCAATAATCGGAATCAGGTTCAGAAACAACATACAAAATATCTTCACCTAAGGGGACACTGATTGCTAGAGCACGTTCACGCAATGCCATTGCAAAATTGACACATCCAAGTTGTTTATCAAATTCTTTTCTCATTTTTACACGCAATGCAAGTTCCATGAAAAGCATTTCATCATCTTTCTCATTTTCTAATGGGTCTACATTTTCTCTCATTCCCCCTCCAACTAATCTTCCACGCTCATTAACTACGCCTGCAAATCTGATTTTAGAATCAATTTCCATTACAGATTTGCACATTAGAGCATAATCATAAATTTTTGCAGACATTTCAACAATCATTTATGAGACTTGAATTTAACTTTTCCAAAAAATTTTAATTTATTAAATGTGTTTTCAAGAAGTTAATTTTTTTACCAATTCTAAAAATTCAACATCAGAAAGAGCAGGGATTTTCATTATCTCAAGATTTTCAGATACATGTTCCATAGATTTCTGCCCAACCAAAGGGGCTAAAACTCCAGGGGATGATCGAATAAATTGTAATGCACGTAAAGATGGTTTCAAATCACTAAATTCAGGCATTGCACCTGGAGCTAAAAGTCTACCTTGCATAAATGGAACACTAGTAAATACACCAATTCCCAACGTAACAGCTGCTTCTAAAATAGAAATTGATTGATTTGATAGTGTTTGATTTTTTGCAAGTAAAGCTTGATCATAATGCATGTTAAATGGTAATTGAATAAATCGAAATCCATGATTATCACCCCCAATTTTTTGTGCTAGATTTACAGTTTCTTCAAGAGAGAGGTATTGTGCATTATCAGATGCAACTCTAAAGCATTCCCATGTAGCCATCCCATAAAAT
>Ga0206679_10002230_pt1 | contig 15451 bp, 11 predicted proteins | sample M110012015metaG_FD_155464 | JGI IMG/M metagenome (GOLD analysis project Ga0206679, IMG submission 155464) | Ammonia-oxidizing marine archaeal communities from Monterey Bay, California, United States - M1 100m 12015 | ecosystem: Environmental > Aquatic > Marine > Intertidal zone | place: USA... | reverse complement strand
ATTTCTCCAGTAACAGAGTTAATATTTAATGAATTATCTGCTGAAAACACTCCTCCAACAGATCCTGTTATCACAGGTAAAGGATCAATATCATTTTTACAATAATCAATATTAGCATAGAAAAATGATGGATCTACGATCTCAAGGCTAAAACTATCTACACAATTATTATAATTGTAATAAACTGAGTACTGACCTGCTAATGAATTTTGAAGATCTATTTCACCAGTTGCAGTATCGGCAAAAACCAATCCATTACCATTAGCTGTAAAATATCCTGATAATTGACTGAAAGACTGAGTAAGGCTAAAAGGTATTGGATTCAGTGTGTCGTTACAATACATGTTACTATCATATAAAAAAACTAAATTACAAGGAGGGTTTCCATTAGGGTCTAATCCACAAAAAAACACACTATCATTATCAATTTGAATCTGTGAAGAAGGTGCATTCACATAAGCATCATTTAAACTTGAATATGTTGAATTGTCTATTTCCAAAGTAGGGTCTGGAGCAGTAGCTATTGTATCAGTACAAATACCAATACAATTAAACGTACCTGGCCTACCTCCAAATTGTTTAACATCAACTAATGGAGTTTCAATATAACCACAGCATTCTACAATACCACCATGATTATAAAGTCTAGTAGCAATATATATAGAATCCTGATTACATAAATAATAATCTAAATGGAGGTCACCTGTGCCATCCACACCTACGTAAACTTTACCTCCAGGAAAATTAAACAATGAGCCACATCCACTATTAGAACCAACAGTCAAATCATGTTCTGTAGTAAGTAGACCATAATTATTTGCTCTTGGTAAATAAATATTTGCAGCTAAACAACTATTGGTTTCAATGGTCATTCTACCTACATAGACTTGTCCATAATTAATCAATTCTCCTTTATCTATAACTTCTATATTATTTAAAGAGGAAGACCCATCTAAAAAAGCATTAGAATCTATGATAATAACACCTTCATTTATAACATCATTATTAAAATCTATAATATGATTTACATAAATGGTATCTCCGAATGGTAATGTACTAGGAGGCTGATTATTACCTAACCATGTAGAAGAGCTACTCCATGGCCCATTAGTGAAGGTCTGATAAACTGTTTGAGAATAAGAATGGAGGTTTATCAAATAAATTACTACGAAATAAAAATATTTCATAGTATAAATTTAAAATATAAAAAGGAAAAGTACTAAGATTAATATAAATATCAGAATGAGTCGATTGCTATCAAATTAAAGTTAATGTCCAGCATTCTTTCATAATCATTGCCAACTTCCAACATTTCAGTATCATCTTCCTCATAATACCAATTGATCTCTAGTTCTGTTTTTGTATCAGACAACATTCTAAATATATTTAACAAAACTACAGATGTACTTGTGTTAAAATATTCAAACTTTACTATAACGCTTGTTTTTGACTTTGGCTCTCTAGAATACTGGGTGATCCAGTACATCAGTTTATGATAAAAGTCTACCGTATTTTCTGGTATAGATATTCCACCTAAAAATAATTCACCCTTATCATAATTAAAATGAACTTCGGGGGTCTTATTGGTGCGTTCTATTAAAATATCTTCCATTAATTCGATAAAATTTAGGCACTAATTTACTTTTTATATCTCAAATTTAATACTTTCAGACATAAAAATTACTTTTATTAATTTGGCTTTTCTAATTGTAAATATATGAATACTAATATTTCAACACTAGTTAACATACACCAACTCATTGGTATACAGGATACAAATACCAAAAAGGTGGTTAAAATGGACCAATTGAATTGTATTCAAAATGCATACATAATAATCCAAGATGAGGCCATAGTTGATTATGGAAAAATGGAAGAGCTAAATCTAGCTACTAATTCATCTAATATTATAGATCTTAAAGGGCATTGTGTGCTGCCTTGCTGGAACGATTCTCATACCCACTTGGTATTTGGAGGTACAAGAGAACAAGAATTTGTAGATAGAATCAATGGATTGAGCTATCAGGAAATTGCAGCTCGTGGTGGTGGTATTTTAAATTCAGCTAAAAAAATGGAGCTCACTTCGGAAGAGGAGCTATATGAATCTTCAGCCAAAAGACTAGAAGATGTAATGAAAATGGGTACTGGTGCCATTGAAATTAAAAGTGGATATGGATTAAATATAAAAAATGAGCTGAAAATGTTAAGAGTTATTCAGCAATTAAAAGAAAATTACTCCATACCCATTAAATCAACATTTTTAGGAGCTCACGCCCTTCCTATTGAATATAAAAACAACAAACAAGGATTTATAAATCTTATTATCAATGAAATGATGCCCAATATTGCAGAAGAAAAGTTGGCAGATTATGTCGACATTTTCTGTGAAACCAATTACTTTTCTGTGGAAGACATGCACCAGATTTTGGAAGAAGGTATAAAACACGGATTAAAACCTAAGGTTCATGTAAATCAATTTACAAGTATTGGTGGAATTCAAAAAGCCTTAGAATTCAACGCCATATCTGTTGACCACTTAGAAGTAATGGAAAACATTGACATCAATGATCTTAAAAATAAATCTACTATTCCTACCCTATTACCATCCTGCTCTCTATTTATAAATATTCCTTTTGCACCTGCAAGAAAACTACAGGACAATAATATTCCTTTTGCATTAGCTACTGATTACAATCCAGGATCTAGCCCAAATGGAAATATGAACCTAGTAGCATCTTTAGCTTGTATTAAAATGAATATAACTCCTGAAGCTGCTATTAATGCAGGTACTATCAATGGTGCATACGCAATGGAGCTCTCCGATCAGACTGGAAGTATTACAAAAGGAAAATTAGCCAACTTAATCGTTACAGATAAAATATCTGGTTACAGTTTTCTTCCTTATTCTTTTGGACAGGATCATATTCATAAAGTAATGATCAAAGGAAAATGGATTTGATTGATAACTGGTACATTATTTGATTAAATGATAGAAACTAAAACACCAAGTAAAATGAAAATTCACATTTTAGTCATTTTAATTTCAATCATTTTCAGTAATAATATTTTTGCTCAACAATTATCTTCGAGCAAGTGCTATTATTATAAAAACAAAGCTTCTGTATATACAGACAACACTGCTTTTATTATTGATTTTGAATCAAAAAAAATAACTGAATTATATAAAGATATTAATAGTGAATACTACATAACTGAGACAAAAGATATTACTAAAGAAGAGGTAGAAAAGTTAAAATTTTCTGATCCAGAATTATATAAATATTATACTAATGATTGTGATCTTTATTTCAATAAACAAAACAACAATTTACTTTCAATTGTAGGGCCATATATTTCATATAAAAATGAATATTCTTGTGGTGGAGGCGCTCATCCTAGTTATGGAAAACAGTATATAACCTATAATTTGGAAACTAATACCAAAGCCAATCTACTAGACATCTTTAAGAAATCCGATATACTTGAAGCACTATTGAACGATAAAGTCATACAACAACACCTTTCTAAAGTGGACCCAAAAGATCTTGATGAGCTATTTCATCATTTATATTTTGAAGATTTAGATTTTGGCAAACACATCTTAAAGCAATTTGCTTTTCATCACATCAAAAATAACAAGGTAGCAGTACGCATAGGAGTAACTCATGGCAATGAAATGGCAAGAGGAACTTTTTCACAGATCGGGATCTATTTACCCATTCCTAAAGAGTTAAAAGATACTTTCACTAAAGCCATGGATAAAAAAACACTTATGAAAGACATGGTTGTGAATTAGATTTTAAATATTTTTGGTAAAAACCACTACCTATGATCAGAAATCTTTTATTACTCTTCTTAATATTACCACAAATCCTATCTGCTCAAACCAATCCAGAAGAAAAATTAGGCAATTGGTGGATGTATTTTGGTACCCATCATATCAATGAAAAATTTAGTATCCACTATGAAACACAATTGAGAAACTATGAATTACTGAATAACTTTTTTCAATTATTACCAAGAGTTGGACTTAATTATCATATTGATGAAAATACTGTACTTACAGCAGGATATGCATGGATACCTACACAAAACACAATGGGAGAAGGATGGAATGATGAGTTAGTTATTGAAAACAGAATTTGGCAACAATTCATTTTAAAAAACAAAGTGAATAATCTTAAATTCAGACACCGATATAGATTAGAACAAAGATGGATAAAAAGGCCAATATCGACCTCAGTGATTCCAGCATCTGATTGGAACATTACTTACAAAAACAGAGTAAGGTATATGTTATCTGTTCGGATCCCCATTAAAAATGATCCTGAATTTCCTCTTTTCATCTCTCTTTATGATGAAATATTTTTAAATATTAACGACAGTCCTTTTGACCAGAACAGGCTTTTTGGCGCATTGGGTATTCAAGTCAATGAAAACATGAATATCCAGGTAGGATATTTAAGACATCGATTAGGTACTCAAAATTTAAACAGATTACAATTCGCTGTATTTCTTAATACAGGCAAAAAAGAAGATTAAGTTAAAATTTCACACTCATCTGAGCCATGAATGTTCTTGGTGAACCAAAGTTAGCAGGACGTATTAAGTACTCTTGATTAAATAAGTTCTCTGCCATTAAAGCAAGTGTAGCCGATTTTAGTAGCTTCATTCGAATTCTAAAATCAACTAGGTGATAGCCTTTATTGTATTTTTCCATTGAATTATTAATTCCAAGGTCAACACCATTCCCTCCTAAATAGTTATTATCATTAAACAGATCATCTACAAAGATCCAATCTACATTATTCATTTTCGAATTATATTGGTAAGAGAATCCAATTGAAAATCTTTTTTTATAAGAGAGCTCAATATCTAATCTTACAGATGTTCTTGATCTATACTTTAAGTAATGGCCTGTAGTATCTGAGCTGGTGTTGTTAAAGGTATATCCCTGGGTATTAGAGCTATTGTAAGAAAAAACAGAATCTGGATAAACAGATATAGGGTTTGAAAGATTGAAACCACTAAGTATTCCAAATCCCCATTTGTCGTTAATGGAACCTTCTCCATTAAAAGTAAATTCAAATCCTGAAATCCTGGTTTTTCCCACATTCTTGGAGGTAAAACCTAATCCAAATAAAGGGTCAGTACTTGGGCCCCAGCCTCCAAAAGTAAATTCCATCATGTTGTTATACTCCATTACAAAACCCACTAAATCTACATAACCTTTCCATTTTGAAAAGGTAAATGCTTTTTTAACTCCCAACTCCGATGTCCAACCCGATTCAGGTTGTAAATTAGGGTTTCTGTATAAATTGATTGGGCCAATCTCTCCCTGCATAAACATCTCAGTGATTGAAGGAAACCGAAACCCTTGACCATAAGAAGTTCTAAAATTTAATCCTTCAATAAGCTCATAATTAAGACCACCTCTAAAAACAGGTCTTGAAATATTAATTGTATCTAGGTCATAAATTTCATAACGAGCACCAGTTGAAATATTAAAATTCCCTACTGTTTGATCGAATTGAGAATAAATACTATAATTAACCCCTTCTAATTTACCACCATATGAGCCAGTTTCACCCATAAAGGTAGTTGCTACTGCACCACTTGTAATTGAAGTATTTCTTTTCATATACTGATGTTGGTATTCATTATAGGTTAACAAAGACTTGATCAAAGTTGAATCCTGATAATCGTAATAAACATTTCTTGATAAAATCCTGCTTCTTAGTGTATGCTTGGAATATTCTCCTAGGTAAACAATAGATGGATCAATGTAAAACCTACTACCATAATTAATAAGCATGGTGCCTTCATAGGGAGTATATGCAGTAGTATCTGAAGACCACATTACAAATTTCCCATTACTTCTGTGCATATAATTTACATTAAGACCGATCAAAAAGTTCTTTAAATTATATCTTGTATTAACAACAAATCTTGTTTGTTCATTAACTCCTTCTTTTATGAAACCCATGTCATTAAAATGAGAACCAGATACCGATAAATCGAGTTTTCCTATTTTCCTTAGGTGAGTAAAATTCAGCCCCTTCTTCCATCTAGTACTATCCCCCCACCACTTGAAGTTTGTATCTTTTGGAGTATCCCAAAACCCATGAAAATAACCAATGTGTGTTTCTGGTTTTAATCCTGGCATTTTTGAACGAACATTTACAATTCCATTAAGTGCAGATGATCCATATAAAGCTGAAGAAGCACCCTTAATAATTTCTACTTGTTCTACATTCTCTAATGGTACCATATTAAAAAGGACCTCCCCTTGATCAGCCGAAAGAAGTGGCATATCATCAATCATTACTAGTACTCTACTCCCAGCGCCATAGCTCCAACCAGAACCAGCTCGAATATTTAATTGACCATCTGTAAGCTGTACACCTGGAGCATTTCTTAACACATCGGAAAGAGTTATACAATTCTTATTTTCAATTATTCTTGCATTAATCACATCTACAGACACAGTGACTTCTTCCAACTTTTGTTCAAATCGAGAGGCTGAAACAACAACTACATCCAACTCACTGGACATCTCCTGCATTGTTAATTTCAATAAGAGATTCTTTTGCAAATCAATTTCAATGATCCTGTCCTTATAACCTATGAAAGATAATTTTAATACATGCTTTCCTTTAGGAAGTTCATAGTTGAATTGTCCATTTAGGTCAGTGATAAAACCAAGATCTTTGTCTATTTTAACATTAACTCCAATTAGAGGCTCTTCTGTTATACTATCTAAAACAGCACCGTAAATTTGAAAATTTTGAGCATGAGCAAATGAAAAGCTAATCAAAAAAATGAAAACAAAAGATATTTTATTGATCATAGATATAAAGATATGAATTAAAGTAGAGATAAATAGATGAACTCTTATTCAAAATTTAAAAAATTAATTAACAATGAGATGGTAATTTTATATATATTAATGATCTAAAATCGATAGAACATGTTTAAAAAAATCCTGACTTTTATTTTAATAGGCTTGTTCAGTTTAAGTTTATTTGGACAATCTAACAACGGATCATTTAAAGAAGAAGTGAAACAGTTTCAACAAGAATTAAACGATCAATATAGTGACTCAGCTCATTCACCTTTACTTGATAAAGACCGACTCAATTTTAATGGACATGATTTCTTTGAACCCAACCCCGTATTTTATGTACAAGCTAAATTCAAAAGAACTAAAAATGAAGAAGTTTTTGAGATGAAGACTTCTACATCTAGAAGACCAACCTATAAAAAATATGGAGAGATCAAGTTTAAAATCAATGGGAAGAAATTCAAGCTAAATATCTACCAAAATCAAAGATTAATGAATAACGAACTTTATGCAGATCACCTATTTCTGCCTTTCACAGATCTTACTAATGGAGAAGAAAGCTATGGTGGTGGAAGGTACATAGACCTTACTATCTCAGATTCTAAGACAATGATCATCAATTTCAATAAAGCCTACAATCCTTATTGTTGCTACAATTCAAGATATTCTTGCCCTATTCCTCCAAAAGAAAATCACCTAAACATTAAAGTAACTGCTGGAGTGAAAGCATTTAAAGAAGGTAATCATTAAAATAGCAAATTAATAATCCTAATTACCTACCAAATATCCAGCTATTGAATTACTATTTCTCTAGTGATAGATTGTCCGTTCCCAACAATTTGAAGCAAATAAATCCCTTGGGGTTGTTTCAAATCCATTGACACCTGATTCAAACCTGATTGAACATATTGACTCTTTTGTACTACTAGTGCACCTTTTGCATCGAAAACAGAAATTATAATGTTAGTATTTTCACTCGATTCAAAATCAAGGACAAATTGACCATTTCCTGGATTAGGATAAATACTTAGATCATTAAATGAATTATTCTCTTCTATACCAACAGTACTGTTCATTGGAGGGAACAAAATATAATCTACCCATGCGGCATCCATTCCATCGCTAACAGAATAATCTTTTTCATAGACCCATCTAAATGTATGCTGACCTGTACTTACAGAATAAGTTTCAGCAGACCAGTTCTCCTCTCCACTCCACTCACCCTGAAGTTGATTATCTATGTAAAATTTTAAATAATCATAAGATGATTCTGAAGAGACTTTTTTCATAAAGCTAATATCACCAGTAGCAATCACATCAACATCTATTTCCATTGTAGAAGACTGATCATCAATGATATTAGCAGATACTGAAGAATGAGTTCCCTCATAAACTGTTCCTTGATCTATTATCCATGGAAATGAGCCAACAGCATTCCAATTAAATTGAGAGTAATCTCCAGATTCAAAATCTTCTGAAAAGATACCTACCACTAAAGTGAAGTTATAAATTGTTGAATAAGCTCCATCCATTAATTCATAAACAAAATCTACAGCTGTTCCATAAGGAGTATTAGGATCTACAGTGATCTCAAAATCTGAATTTGAGTTACCACCTGCTAACATAGCACCAAATAAATGATTAGGATTGGTAATAGTAACATAAGTGCTATTAGTGCTTAGGTTTCCATTAAGGTTAATGCAGTCACTGTGCCCATCGTTCATTGAAGGAATAGAAAGATCGACCACTTCACCTGCTTCCAGTCTTCCATTTCCATTTCCGTTCAACTGATCGTCAACTACTACCTCATCTGTATTCAAAACTGGAGCATTTGCAGTCATGCTAAAATAAGAAGTCCAGCTACCACCACTATTGTCATTAACAATAATATCATAGTTAATAATTTCCTGATCTGGAACATCATTAGCAATAGTGATAGAAAAAGCATTATTTACTGTTTCTGAAGAAGCTGCATTAATAGTCCCCCATGTATCATTATCATCTGTGATGTTTACATAAGAATTAGTACATACTAGCTGTGCAGTTACGCCAAATGCATCTACTAACCCAAAATTACTTAAAGTCACATCTAAATCAATAACCTCATCATAATCAGGTAAGCCATTATTATTACCTGTAGGATCCAATGTTAAATGGTCATCATAAGCTACAAATGGAGCATTCACATTAATTACCTGAACTGTACCTATATATGGCTGACGATTTTGCTTAGTTACTACTAAATCAGCTGTTCCTAAGGTAGAAAAACCTGTAAAGCTTAAATTAGCAGTACCTGAAGCATCAGTTAATTGTGCATCTAGTAAAACACCATTCATTGAAATAGCAACATAAGCATCTGGTTCAGCAACAACAGTTAAGCTAGCAGTTCCTACAGGCACCGCATTCATATGAGAAACGTTCATTTGTGCAGGAATACCAAAATAAGTCATTAAAGAGGGATCACCCATTAAATGATAGATCTCATAATAATAATCTTCAGCACCACCAGCTTGTGTAACAGCAAGATTTCCTCCTAACATCAGCTGCGCATTGGTTACATGCCATTCAGAAAAAGGTTCGCCATTATCATGCCAGGTTCTATCATAAACTCCCAAGTCTGTAGCAGAATAAACAGGGTTAGCAGAAATCGTTCCAGCACCTACTCCCCACCAATAATCTTCATTCCAATAGGTGTTATTTGATCCTCCAATATAACCAATGGCGCCTTTATTTTGTACTCTTAATAAAGCTTCTCCAAAACATTCAGGATCATCAAACATATTAGATTGACAACAATTACCGATCATTAATGCCAATTTATGCTCATTGGTCATATTATACACATCTGTACATGTAAATGAAGGATCTGCCCAACCACCACCATATCCATGGGCGGTGTAGTTGATAAAACAAGAACCATTATTGGCATCCTGTAAAATCTGTGAAGCACTACTTCCTGATGCTGGATATAAATAGGTATGAGAAGTAATATTATGTGCAGTATTGGTATAATAAAAATTACCATAATTTATCTGCCCATTTCCATAGGTTGGAGCCATAGAAGCATCTACACCTGAGATCATAATGGCATGCTCTAAAAAGCTAGGATTTGGAAAAAGGTACTGCTCATATTCTAAGGTCTTATCCACCATTATAGAAACCTGATTGGCATTAGTTGCCGAAAATCTACCATAATACAATTCTGGATAGAAGTCTCCTCCACCATCATATTCACAATAATAAAGATCAGATACATGAGTACCAGTAGTTCCATTAAAGGATGGTACCTCAGCAACATCTCCAACGATCAATAAATAAGATGGTGCAGGATCGGAAGGAGTTCCAGCATTGTATAATCCTGTTAAATAATTCTTTATTGATGTTGTGGTGTTACCTACAGCAGGGTCATTGGTATAGGCTTCAATTACTGTGAAACCTTTTTTAGTTTTCCATTCTACCAATGGTTGAAGAGCAGCTTGAAATGCAGGGTCTGCAACTATTACCATTTTAGTAGGATAAGTTGTTAGCATATCTTTTGTCTGAAAAGAATTATGATTAAGCAACTTAGTGAAATGCACATTAAAATCCTTAGAGTAATTTTTATTATGCATATAATTTGTTAGTCCTAGGTCTGCCTGATCAAATACTACTTCAAATTCAATATCTGTAATTACTTTTAATATACCCTGTACTGGATTATAATCAAACGGAGAAATCTCAATTCTACCCAATTGATGTCCTCTCATTTTACCCAACTCTACTACTCTAACAGGATCTAGCCCTACAAACTCATCTTTTTGGTAGACAGATTTATTGTAATTCAATTTTACCTTGTCTGCATCTTCTCCTTTAGAAATAGATCTCTGAGCAGGTGCAATTTCAAGTCCACCATGTGGATCTAATAAAATAATCTCTTCTGTTTTGTTCAATACATTTATCTGAATATTACATCCAAAAGGAATATCTATCAGCTGATTCTTTGTCAATAAATCAGGATACCCAATTCGATGATTAGTTACATAGCTTGGAATCCTAATGGACTTAAATAGTTTTCCATCTTTCTTTAATTCTAGTAATTCAAAGGAAGATAGCGTGTTTTTGATCACTAATTTTGTAGTTGTTTGTTCAATTATGTCCATTCCAGATTTATCTGGATCAAGATCAATTGTCTGAGCTTTTAGATCAAAAAAGCAGAGAATAGATGAAAGAATAATAAAGTAATGTAGTTTCATTTTATTGGGCTCTAATTAATATTTAATATAAATTAACAATTTATTATTAAATCTAATAAAGGGATTCCTTTTAAAATTGGAATGCTTTTATTGAATTCATTCATAAAAACAATGAATTACAAGGATAGTTGCTTTTAAAGAATTAATTTTATACACAACAATCCTCTATCTATGAAAATCTTATTTTCCCTATCCTTTTTATTTCTTTTCACTATACAACACCATACTCAAACTGCCTATGAGATCATTGAAAGAGCAGACAGTAAATTAAGGGGCTTATCTTCCTATACAGAAATGAGCATTACTACAGTAAGACCAAAATGGGAAAAGAAAATGACCCTTAAAGGTTGGAGCAAAGGAGCAGATTATTCCGTTTCATTGGTATTATCTCCTGCTAAAGAAAAAGGATCTGTTTTCTTAAAAAGAAAGAATGAGGTATGGAATTACATCCCTTCATTGGAGCGTACCATTAAGCTGCCACCCTCAATGATGATGCAAAACTGGATGGGGACCGATCTTACCAATGATGATCTTGTTAAACAATCATCAACTGTAGTAGATTACACCCATAAAATCGAAGGCACAGAGACCATACAAAACCTCCCCTGCTGGAAGCTAATCCTTACTCCTAAAGAAGAAGCAACCGTAGTTTGGGGAAAAGTGATTGTTTGGGTGGATAAAACTGATTTCATGCAGCTCAAAAGTGAATTTTATGATGAAGATGATGAGCTGATCAATGTTATGCTTGGTTCCAATGTAAAAACATTCAGTGGCAAAAAGCTACCTGCTAAAATTGAATTTATTCCTGTAGAAGATGAAGGTCATAAAACCATCATTGAATACAATGTATGGAATTTTGACATTAACGTAAGCGAAGACAAATTCAACCAAAACAAAATGTCTCAATTAAAATAATATCATGCTGTTTAAACTCGCCTGGCGTAATATCTGGAGAAACCGAAAGCGTAGCATGATCACTGTTACTGCCATTATTATTGCAGTATTCCTTTCTATAATGATGCGTTCCTTACAATTAGGAATGTATGATAACATGATCAACAATGTAGTTGGCTCCTATTCTGGTTATATACAGGTCCATAGTAATGGTTACTGGGAGGAACAGGTGATAGACAATGCTTTTAGCCCTGATGATAAAACACTTGAAACTATTCATCAAACTGAGGGGGTAAACAATGTAATTCAAAGGATACAAAGTGGTTCATTGGCTTCTAATGACACTCTTTCTAAATTCGTATTCATATCAGGAATAGAACCTCAAAAAGAAAAGCTACTCACCAATTGGGAAACAAGATTAATTGATGGAGAACTCTTATCAGACACAAGCACAAGTATTAATATTGGAAAAGGAATTGCCAGTTTTTTCAATCTTAAAATTGGAGATCAGCTTGTATTTATAGGCCAGGGTTATCATGGAATGCAGGCTGTTGGTGAATATACCATCAGTGGTATTTTAGACATGAAAAATCCAAAGCTCAATAATGTAAGTGTCTTTATGACCTTGCCTATGGCTCAGGAATTCCTTTCTGCAGAGGATTTGATCACACACCTTGTAATTAACAAGGAAGAATATGATGATGAAAAGGAAATGGCTAAAGTATTATCCTCCACTCTTTCCGATGATTATGAAGTAATGACCTGGCAAGAAATGATGCCAGAACTGGAACAAACCATCCAAGCTGATAGTGCAGGTGGTCTTATTATGGTATTTATCCTTTATATGATCATCACTTTTGGAATATTTGGAACAGTACTGATGATGACCCAAGAAAGAAAATATGAATTCGGTGTGGTCGTTTCCATTGGCATGAAAAAATTCAAGCTCATCATTACCATGATCTACGAAACTTTACTACTTACAAGCATAGGCGTAATAGCTGGAATTATATTATCAAGACCTCTTGTCTTGTATTTTCATTACAATCCATTGAATCTATCTGGTGATCAAGCCGATGTAATGGAAGAATTTGGTTTTGAAGCGGTCATCCCATTTATGAGCACTTATGACATTCCTCTCACACATGGATTGATCATTTTCTGTATTTCACTTATTATCACCATATATCCTGCTTTAGCCATACTTAATCTGAACCCCATTAAAGCCATGAAAAGATAACATGAAAACCCTCATTAAAATAGCATGGAGAAATGTATGGAGAAATAAACTCCGTAGCCTTACAGTGATCCTTTCAATAGTATTGGGCTTGTGGGCAGGTTTTTTTACCATGGCATTAACGCTTGGCCTGAACGAACAAAGAATGGATAGTGCTGTAAAATCCTATCTCTCTCATGTACAGATCCATCATCCTAATTTCTTAGAGAACTACAACATAAAGGACACGATCCCATACCCCAACAAACTTATTAAAGGATTACAAAATAACCCAAAAGTAAAAGCATATTCCCTTAGGACGATTATAGCTGGAATGGGTACAACTGCTCATGGATCAAGAGGACTTCATGTAATTGGGATTGATCCTGAAGATGAAAAGCACATCACTACAATTGCTAATAACTTGGTTAAAGGAAATTATTTTACGGAGATCAAGAGTAAGCCTGTTGTTATTGGGCAGACGCTGGCAGATAAATTAGAGCTGGACATTAAAAAGAAGCTATATCTCACTTTTGTAGATGAAAATGGAGATCAACAAAAGCTCAAGCTTAAGGTTGAGGGTATTTATAAGACTGCCAGCTCCATTTTTGATGAAGCCAATATTTTTATGAAGCGTGAAGACATTAGTAAAGCTATACATGCTAATGTTGCTCATGAAATAGCCATTTTGTGTCATACTATAGATGATGCAGCTCCGCTGAAAGATCAATTAGAAAAAGAATTCCCTGAAGATAAGATTGAAACCTGGAGCGAAATTGCACCTGAGCTTGGTTATGCCGATGAAATGATGAGCACTTTTATCTACATATTCATGGGTATCATATTATTGGCATTGTCTTTTGGCGTGATCAACACCATGCTAATGGCAGTGCTAGAAAGAAAAAGAGAATTAGGAATGTTGATGTCTGTAGGAATGAATAAGCTAAAAATATTTTTAATGATCTTATTTGAAACTATTTTCATTAGCATGATCGCTACTCCAATAGGTATAGCATTGTCTTATTGGATCATTTCTTACTTTGGTGAGCATGGTATTGACCTATCGATTGTTGGAAAAGGACTGGAGAATTTCGGAATAGGCGCTATCGTCTATACCTATCTTCCTTCTAATCTATATGTAAACATTAGTATTTTAACACTGTTCGTTGCCTTTATATCATCTTTATTACCTGCAAGACGAGCACTAAAACTAGACCCTGCAGAAGCAGTAAGGTCATTATAAATTGAATTATGAATGTAATTGAAACCAATAACCTGTTCAAGATCTATCAGCAAGGAGAAATTGAAGTAAAAGCACTCAATGATGTTTCTATCAATTTTAAACAGGGTGAATTCACAGCTATTGTCGGACCTTCTGGTTCTGGTAAAACTACCTTTTTGAATGCTATTGGTGGATTGGATACTCCTACATCTGGAAAAGTGATCATTCATGATACCGACATTACTGAATTAAAATCCAATCAGCTCATCGATTTCAGGTTAAGGAACATTGGGTTTGTTTTTCAGGCCTATAACCTAATACCTGTTTTGACTGCCAAAGAAAATGTAGAATTCATCATGCTCATGCAAGGTAACTCACCTGCAGAAAGAAAGCTGCGTTCAGATGAATTACTCAATGCAGTAGGATTGGGGGACAAACTAGATAGAAGACCTGGTCAGCTATCAGGTGGACAGCAGCAAAGAGTAGCCGTAGCAAGAGCTTTGGCTTCTAAACCTCAGTTCGTATTAGCAGATGAGCCAACGGCCAATCTGGATTCAACTTCTACAGCCAACTTACTGGATATTATGTACCGTTTGAATCAGGAAGAAAAAATGACCTTTATCTTTTCTACTCACGATCAGCGAGTAATTGACAGGGCTAAAAGGATCATTACTTTAGAAGATGGCAAAGTATTAAGTGATATTACTCATTAGCTCATGAGAGGTTTTGTTATATTCTTTTTTGTTATTACCTCTACTCTATTTGTCTATGGACAGGAAGAAAAAAAGCTAAAAGATTATTTTGCAGTAAGTGGATATGTTAAATACATGAACACCTCTTCATTTGCAAGTCTAGATAGTGTTGTAACAGACAACCTAATCCACAACAGAATCAATTTTAAAGCTTTTATATCAGATAATTTTACAGCAGTATTAGAAATGCGTAATAGAATTTTCTATGGAGAAGCTACCCGCATCAATCCCTATCTTGGAATGATGCTAGATAAAGACATGGGACAAATAGACCTTTCATTTGTACCAGTT
>Ga0206679_10002226_pt1 | contig 15460 bp, 14 predicted proteins | sample M110012015metaG_FD_155464 | JGI IMG/M metagenome (GOLD analysis project Ga0206679, IMG submission 155464) | Ammonia-oxidizing marine archaeal communities from Monterey Bay, California, United States - M1 100m 12015 | ecosystem: Environmental > Aquatic > Marine > Intertidal zone | place: USA... | reverse complement strand
TATATGCAATTCCATTCTCATCAATATAAATATCATGAGCACTTGTAAAAGAAACACTACCACCATTACTATTTGTAAACTGAGAAACATGACTAAATGTATTTCCTGTCATATCAGTTAAATCAACAATTAATAGCCCGGCATCAGCCTCCGTTGTAACGTAGGCATAATTCCCCCAAGTTTTAACGTCTCTCCATATTGAATTAATATCTGAGATAAAGAACTCCTCTATTGGAGAAGCGGGATTGGTTACATTTACAACTGAAAACCCACTACGCAATCCAACCAATGCGTATTCATCACCATTTGCATCAACCCATCCCCAAATATCATTTCCTTGAGTTGTAGGATAGTCGTACGTCCCTAATAAATTCATGTTCATACTATTTTGAGAGAATGCAAAGAAAGGGATTAAGATAAAAAGTAAGATAAATTTTTTCATGATACAAACTTAAAAAATTAAATGAATCATAATTATAAAAATCAATTTCGTTTAAAGATGCTAAGCCCATTTTTCTTTAGATTATTTTTATTAATAAAACTTCCAATGGCATTTTTGTCGGGAATGAAACTAAAAGAACTTTCAGAAACTCATTCTGTAGTTAAAATGAGATATAAGTACTTAAATAAAAACCCTTTTGGGTCTATTTATTTTGCTTCTCTTTCCATGGCTGGGGAATTGGCTTCAGGTATGTTGGCCGCTTCTTTTACCTATAAAAGCAATCCTAAAATATCAATGTTAGTAGTGGGTATGGAGGTTGAGTTTACTAAAAAGGCAATAGGAGTTATTACCTTTAATTGTAATCAGGGAAAAGAGATATTAGCTACTATTGAAAAGTGTATTGAAACTGGGGAGGGCAAACTATTGATGCTGTTACAATTGCTACAGATGAAAGTGGAGATAAGGTAGAGGAATTTAAAATAAGGTGGTTATTTAAAGCAAAAACAAAATAGGCTACAAAGCGTTTTTGGTTACCCAATATCTATAGGCAATTAATAATTTTTGAGGAGTAGTTAGTTTGCTTAAATCCTTACCGATCATAGAAGGAATAATCACTTTATTTATTTTAGCTAGTATTTTAAACATTTATTAGATATAAATTTTATTCAAAAATAAAATAAATCTTGTTAATAACAATATTAAATTAGCTATATAATCTCAAATGTATTTTTCGTTTGCTTTTCTAAATTTGTAAAAAATATGTTATGGAAAAAATTGAGGTTGGAGAAATAGTGTACGCTACTATCACGGTAAAAGATGAAAAGAATAAAGTTCATGAGTTAAGGAAGGTAGTTTTCTCTAGAGAGTGGGAGAGCGAATACCCAATTTTGAGACGAAAAGTTTATACCAGATTTTTAAATCAAAATAATGTAAAAACAGATTGTACTATTACAGATATTAAGATTTTGGCCAGAACAGGATTTAAACATAAAAACAAAGGGTATACTACCGCCAAAAAGAATGAACAAATAAGAGACAGTATTACTGGAGCTTATGTGTAGGAAACTTATTTTTACTTTATTTTTATCTCTTTTTTCATTTTTCACTTTTGCACAAAATAGAGATGCAGAATTATGGGCCGATTCTATTATAAGTAATATGTCTCAGGAAGATAGAATATCTCAACTCCTTATGGTTTCCGCTTATTCTAACAAGAATCAATCTCATGTAGATAAAATAGAAAATCTGATTACAAATTACAAGATTGGAGGCTTGATGTTTTTACAAGGAGGACCTGTTCGTCAAGCAAAACTTACTAATCGTTATCAATCTATTTCCGAAACTCCACTAATGATTGCATTAGATGCGGAGTGGGGGGTTTCCATGCGATTAGACTCTGCTTTGCGTTTTCCGTGGCAAATGACTTTAGGTGCTATTCAGGATGAAAAAATGATTTACCAAATGGGAGAGGAAGTTGCACGTCAATGTAAGTTAATTGGTGTAAATATAAATTTCGCTCCTGTGGTAGATGTTAATTTTAATCCGGATAATCCAATTATAGGAAATCGTTCATTTGGAGAAAACCCTATTAGAGTTGGGGAATTGGGAGTTCAGTATATGTTAGGAATGCAAGACAATGGAGTTTTGGCTTGTGCTAAACATTTCCCTGGACATGGAGATACAGATTCAGATTCTCACAAGGGCCTTCCTGTTATAAAACATAAAAAAGAACGATTAGATTCTGTAGAGATTCTTCCTTTTAAAATGTTGATAGATAAAGGACTTGGTTCAGTTATGGTGGCTCATTTATATATTCCGGATATAGACAATACTAAAAACTTGGCAGTTTCCCTTTCCTCTAAATTGGTAAATGGATTGCTTAAAACAGAATTAGGATTTGAAGGTTTGGTAATAACAGATGCATTAAATATGAAAGGGGTTAGTAAGTTTTATAAACCAGGCATTGTAGATGTAAAGGCATTACTTGCAGGAAATGATGTTCTGCTTTTTTCGGAGGATGTTCCTGAGGCAATTACTCAGATAAAACTTGCAATTGAAAATAAAGATATTAGCCAAGAAGAAGTAGATGATAGATGTAGAAAAATACTACTGAAAAAATATTGGATGGGATTGTCTGATTTTACTCCACTTAATTTAGATAAAGTAAAAACAGAACTAACTACAAATAATACTCATTTAATAAATAGGAATTTGGTAGAGAGTTCTATTACATTACTTCAGAATTATGATGAAATTTTACCTTTAAAAAGGTTAGATACACTGAAAATAGCTTCCCTTTCAATAGGGGAAGATGGTTCGGAGTTTCAATCTACTTTATCAAAATATGCAAAGGTAGATCATTACTCTATAAAGGAAGATGCTTCAGAAGAAGAAAAGGGAGGAGTTCTATCTAAGTTATCAGAATATAATTTGGTTTTGGTAGGAGTGCATAAATCTAATGCATCTGCTTGGAAAAGTTTTAAGTTTAGTAAAAAAACAGATTTGTTTATTCAGAAAATTGCGGTACAATCAAAAGTTGTAGTTTCTGTTTTTGCAAGCCCTTATGCTTTAAATTCCTTTCTGTTTGTAAATAATTTTGATGGATTAATAATGTCCTACCAGAACAGTGAAGTAGCAAAAGACTTAACAGCTCAGTCTATATTTGGTGGAATTGCTATAACAGGAAAGCTGCCTGTAAGTACAAAACATTTTCCTCTAAATGCTGGTTTTAATACTTCTAAAATAAGATTAGGATATAGTATCCCTGAAGTGTTTGGAGTAAAAGAAGAAGATTTATATAAAATAGATAGTTTAGCTTGGAATGCAATTTCAGAGCAGGCTACACCTTCTTGTCAGATTTTAGTAGCGAAACAAGGGGAAATTATTTTCAATAAATCTTATGGATATCATACTTACAATAAAAAAAGAAAATTAAAAAATTCAGACGTATTTGATATTGCGTCTATAACAAAAATAAGTTCTACTTTACCTATGATAATGAGGATGGTAGATGAAAAAAAAATGAATATTGATGATAGTTTATCTGTTTATTTAGATTTGGATACATCTAATAAAACAGGATTAATTATTAGAAATATATTAGCACATCAGGCCAAATTAAAGTCTTGGATACCATTTTACAGATATACTTTGGATGAAGACACCATAAATGGGGTAAAGGTACTAAGAGACACTCTTTATAGTTCTCAGGAGTCAGCAATATTTCCTTATAAGGTTGCAGAAGGTATTTACTTGCACTACTCTTATCCGGATACTATGTTTAATATTATTAAATATTTTGAATTGAGAGAACAGAAAAAATATAAATATTCTGATTTAGGATATTATATGTTTCAGAAAATAATAGAAAATACTTATTCTGAATCTTTAAATAATTTAGCAGAAAATTATTTTTACAGTAAATTAGGAATGGAAAATTTGGGTTACCTTCCACTGGAAAGAATAGAGAAGGGTAGAATTGTACCTACAGAACAAGATTATTTGTACAGAAGTCAGTTAATACAAGGTTATGTTCATGATCAAGGGGCTGCTATGATGGGTGGAGTTGGAGGTCATGCTGGAGTGTTTTCTAATGCAAACGATTTAGCTAAATTAATGCAGATGTACTTACAAGGTGGAGAATATGCTGGAGAGAGGTATATTTCTTCTTCTACTTTAAAGGAGTTTACAAAATGTCAGTTTCCTGAAAATAAAAATAGAAGAGGAGCTGGATTTGATAAACCAGAACCTGAGGAGGGAGGTCCTACTTGTGAAAAAATTTCTGTATCTTCTTTCGGACATACGGGATTTACAGGTACTATTGCATGGGTAGATCCTGATACAGAATTAATTTATATATTTTTGTCGAATAGAATACATCCGGATGCAGAAAATTTAAAGTTATTAAAGATGAATGTGAGGACAGAAATAATGAAAGAAATTTACCATCATTTTGGAAACAAATAAAAAACATAAAATAGGTATTGTTTGTTACCCAACTTATGGAGGTAGTGGAGTAGTTGCTACCGAATTGGGAATCGCATTGGCAAACAAAGGTCATGAAGTTCATTTTATCAGTTACAGCCAACCTTTCCGTTTGGATTCTTTTAGTGAAAACACCTTTTTTCATGAGGTGAGAGTGCCGGATTACCCTCTCTTTGACTACACTCCTTACGAGCTTAATTTAACTTCCAAATTGGTGGATGTTGTAATGCACGAAAAATTAGATTTACTTCATGTACATTATGCTATTCCTCACGCTTCTGCTGCTATATCTGCCAAGTTAATACTGGAAACTAAAGGGATAAATATTCCAATTGTAACTACTTTGCACGGAACGGATATCACCCTTTTGGGAAAAGACAATTCCTTTAAGCCAGTTATTGAATATGCCATCAATAAATCGGATGCAGTAACTGCTGTGTCGGATGATTTGAGAAAGGAAACTTACAATCATTTTAATATTGAAAATGAAATAAATATGATTCCCAATTTTATTGACTCTACTTTATACAATAAAAAACAAAAGGATAGTTTTAGGAGGAAGTTTGCTACAACTGATGAGAAGATAATCACACATATTTCCAATTTCAGAAAGGTAAAAAGGGTAGAGGATGTACTATCAGTATTTAATAAAGTGCAGAAAAAAGTAAAAGTGAAACTCCTTTTGATTGGTGATGGACCCGAGAGAGAGAGAATGGAACGAATGTGTAGGAAATTAGATTTGTGCGATAAAATAAAATTTATGGGGAAAGTAAAAGCGGTGGAATCCTTCCTTAGTATTTCCGATTTATTTTTACTTCCATCCCAAACAGAGAGTTTCGGATTAGTAGCATTGGAAGCAATGGCTTCAAAAGTGGCTGTTATTTCTACCAATTCGGGAGGATTGCCAGAGGTAAATATTGAGGGAGTAACAGGATATTTGTCGGAAGTAGGAGATGTAAAACAGATGTCGGAAAATGCAATACAATTACTTTCGGATAATGAGAAGTTAGAGCAATTTAAAGAAAATGCTTTTATTCATTCTCAAAATTTTGATCTACCTAATATATTACCTTTGTACGAATGTTTGTATGAAAAATTACTGACTACCAAATAATGAAAAGAATAGGAATTACAGGAGGAATTGGAAGTGGGAAAACTTATGTTTCAGAAGTTTTTAAATCTTTAGGTATACCTGTTTTTAATGCAGATGTAGAGTCGAAAAAATTAATGACAACTTCCGAAAGTTTAATGAGTTTAGTAAAAACAGAATTTGGAGAAGATATTTATACTAATGGAAGTTTGAATAAAGAAAAATTGGCTTCCATTGTGTTTTCGGATAAAAGTAAACTAGAGAAACTAAACTCGTTTGTTCATCCAATAGTAAAAGCAGAATTTGAAAAGTGGTGTACCAAACAAAGTTCTGCTTATGTAATAAAAGAAGCAGCTATACTTTTTGAAAGCAAAGCCAATATAGGATTAGATGCTGTAATATGTGTTTCGGCTCCTTTGCAATTAAGGATAGATAGAGCAACGAAAAGAGATAATACTAACGAACAAGAAATAAAAAATAGGATAGAGAATCAAATTTCACAAGAGGAAAAAGAAAATCTATCCGATTATATAATTGTAAATGATAATAAGGAAATGTTACTTCCTCAAATCATTAATATCCATAAACTACTCTCCTAAAAAAGGATATCTGTAATCTGTTGGAGGAACAAAGGTTTCTTTAATGGTTCGTGGAGAAACCCATCTCAATAAATTAAGAATAGAACCTGCTTTGTCGTTAGTACCCGAGCCTCTGGCACCACCAAATGGTTGCTGACTTACTACTGCACCGGTTGGTTTATCGTTTATGTAGAAGTTTCCTGCTGCGTTTTCTAACATTTTACATGCTGTTTCTGCTGCATATCTATCTACCGAAAGTATAGCTCCTGTAAGAGCGTATTCGGAAGTGTTATCTACCAAAGTAAGTGTTTCCTCCCATTTGTCTTCATCATACACATAAATGGTCATTACAGGTCCGAAAACCTCCTCTACCATAGATTTAAACTTAGGGTTTGTAGTTACAATTACAGTAGGCTCAATAAAATAACCTACCGATTTATCGTAATTACCACCTACAATGATTTCTGCTTCATCCGAGTTTTTGGCATAGTCGATATAAGATGCAATACTATCGAACGCTTTTTCGGAAATAACGGCATTTATAAAGTTTGTTGTATCTGCAGGAGATCCCATTTTAAAGGATTGTACGTCTGTAATAAGTTGAGATTTTACAGCTGACCAAAGGTTAGTAGGGATGTAAGCTCTACTTGCTGCCGAACATTTTTGTCCTTGGTATTCAAAGGCACCTCTACTAATTGCTGTAGCTACTTCTGCTGCTACTGCCGATTTGTGTGCTACTATAAAATCTTTTCCACCAGTTTCACCCACTATTCTTGGGTATGATTTGTATTTTCCTATGTTGTCTCCAATTCCTTTCCATAGGGTACGGAATACATTTGTAGATCCTGTAAAGTGTAATCCTGCAAAGTTTTTATCTTGAAATACTACTTCCGAAATTTCTTTTCCGCTTACGGTTACCATATTTATTACACCATCTGGCAATCCAGCTGCTTTAAATATTTCCATAATAACTTGTGCCGAATATATTTGTGTTTCTGCTGGTTTCCAAACTACCACATTACCTAACATGGCAGGAGCTGCACAAAGGTTAGCACAAATAGAAGTAAAGTTAAAAGGAGTAAGGGCAAACACAAAACCTTCTAAAGGTCGGTGTTCTAATCTGTTCCATATTCCAGGAGAAGATTCAGGTTGTTCCTTGTAAAGTTGTGTCATGTATTGCACATTGAATTTAAAGAAATCAATCAGTTCGCAGGCCGCATCTATTTCTGCTTGCATTACATTTTTACTTTGTGCTATCATGGTAGCAGCATTCATTTTTGCTCTGTAAGGCCCAGCTAACAAATCAGCTGCTTTTAGGAATATTGCCGCTCTGTGTTCCCAGCTCATTTGGCTCCATTTTACTCTGGCTTTCATGGCAGCATCTATTGCTTGTTGTACCTGTTTTGCACCACCATAGTTGGAAGTACCCACTACATGCTGATGATCGTGAGGAGGACATAAATTTCTTTTATTGTTAGTATATACTTCTTTGTCGCCAATATACATTGGTACATCTACTGATGAGTTATACATTCTGTTGTATTCTGCTAATACTTCTTCTCTTTCTTTAGTTCCTGGAGCGTAACTTTTTACCGGCTCGCAAGTAGGAATTGGTACATTAAAAAATCCTTTCGACATTTGTTTTTTGTTTTTAATTTGGAGGGCAAAGATAACTATATAATTAAATCTTAAAACAAATCAGAAGATGTTTTAAGATATCCGATAAATTGATCGTATGTTTTTCCTATATCTCTGAAATAAATATAAATATAATACTCGTTTTTACACTGATAATGACTTCCCTCAATAAAAGATAAATTAGTTTTGTTATTACTATTATCCTTAAGTACATACAGGTAATTATAATACCCTTGTTTTAATAAAGTGTTACATTCGTATTTCCTAGTATTTTCGTTCCAATGTAGTTTAAAATTTTCGTTTATATCCCAATCTGTAAACCTTCCTATCAGATACAGATCTCCATAACTTATTTTTCTGTTTTCCAACAAGGAAAATTGTACATTTACATATTCTGCTTCTGTTTCCGAATTCCAAGCTTCTTGTTTGTTTATAAGAAAGTTTCCATTTAAGTCCGGTAAACTTATAAACTCGTTAAACGACCTACTTATGTCGGAAAACAATTCTACATTAATAGTATTGCTGTCAGTTGTAATGTCTTTTATTCTTTCGGATTGATATCTAATACTTTTGATGTCAATGTATCTATATTCGTTTCCAGCTTCAAAACTATTCTTGTATTCGTAATCGTATATCAATTGTTTTTGTTTTACAAATAAGGGTTTCAGATTTGTAATGGAATTATCCTCTCTGTTGTTTTGTTTTAGCACCACTTTTATGTCCGAATACGGATTAGCAATGTACATATTTCCATGATTGATGACAAAATCAACCTCTTGTTTGTATTGTCTGTCCTCTATAATAGTAGCTCTTTTTACATTTGCACTAACTGAAATCTTTTCCTCTAGTATCATAAATCTCTTTTGTAATACAATTTCTTTAGGATTATTATTTACGAAAACAGAAATAATATAATTTCCAGATAAGGTAGGCTGTAAATATTCCTCCGGAAAAACTAATTGGTAGTTTGTATATTTCTGCAAGGTATTAAACGAGAATTCATAATTCTCAATTCTGTTTTCAAAAAATCCATTAATGTATTCAGATTGCATCAAATCTGAAGTGGTCCAATCAGAATTACAATGAATAATTGTATAGTAATAATCTTGTAATTCCGTATTGAAATCATCAAAACTTAGTTGTAGTTTTTCTTCCGTATTTAATTTTATAATAGGATAAGAAAGAGGGTTGTTCTGTTTGTGCAATAGGGGAGTGTGTATGTTTTTATATACTATATTATCTTCTTGCGAATTAGCATTTAAACTTATAAAAATAACACAGAATATAAGTAAGTATTTTGTTGTCTTAAAATTCATTAAAAAATCTGTTTCAAATGGTTTGTTGTTTGATGCAAATTTATACTTTTGCAACCGAAAAATCTAATAAATTTAAGATGTCTGAAGATATTCGTTTAAAAAAAGGTCTGAACATAAAACTCACAGGAGAGGCCGAACAAGTTTACTCTAATGCAGAAGCTGCAACTACTTACGAATTAAAACCAACCGATTTTCATGGCTTAACCCCAAAACTTACTGTAAAAGTAGGAGATAAGGTAAAGGCAGGAACAGTATTGTTCTTTGATAAATACAATGAAAAGGTGAAGTTTTGTAGCTCGGTAAGTGGGGAAGTAACAGATGTAGTTAGAGGAGCAAAAAGAAAAATATTAAAGGTTGTTATTTCTGCCGATAAGGAACTTGCCTATGAAGATTTGTCTTCTGTATCAGCAAAGGATTTAAGCAGAGAACAAATAATTGATAAAATGTGTACAAACGGAGTTTGGCCTTTTATCAGACAAAAACCTTATGATGTAATTGCCAAACCAACTGATATGCCAAAATCTATATTTATTTCGGCATTTAACTCTGCACCTATCAGTATTGATAACGACTTTGCCTTATATGGTAAAGGAGAGTTGTTTCAGGAAGGGCTAGATATTATAACTAAACTTTCTACAGGTACTACTCATTTAAATATTGATGGATACTCTAACCCATCCAAAGTGTTTACAGACGCAAAAGGAGTTCAGATAAATAAAATTTCGGGCATGCATCCTGCAGGGAATGTTGGAGTGCAAATTCATCATATTGACCCTATTAATAAAGATGATATTATTTGGTATTTAACTCCACAAGATGTATTAACTATTGCAACTTTATTTAAAGAAGGTAAATATGATGCTTCCAGAATTGTTGCTATTGCAGGATCTCAAATAAACAGACCTAAATACTACAGAACTATTGGAGGTACTACTATTACTAATTTCCTTAAAGATAATATTAAAGAAGGAAATACAAGAGTAATTAGTGGAGATGTACTTAGTGGTACTAAAATTGATGAAAATGGAACTTTAGGCTTTTACGACTATCAAATTACTGCTATACCTGAAGGAGATGAAGCAGAATTTTTAGGATGGATAAAGCCAGGTTTAAATAAATTTTCAGCTTCTAGAACTTTTTTATCTTGGTTGATGCCAACAAAAAAATATTCTTTAGATGCAAATTTACATGGAGAGGAAAGAGCTTATGTAATGACTGGGGAATATGAAAAAGTATTACCTATGGATATTTACCCTACTCACCTTATTAAAGCAATTATGATTGAAGATATTGAACTGATGGAAAACTTAGGTATCTATGAAGTTTCTCCTGAGGATTTTGCTTTATGTGAGTTTGTTTGTACTTCAAAAATTGAAGTTCAGAAATTAATAAGACACGGATTAGACTTAGTAAGAAAAGAAAACAGCTAATGAAATTATTTAAAAACATATTAAACTCGGTAAAACCTCATTTTTTAGAAGGAGGTAAGCTAGAGAAAATGTATCCTGCATATGATGCATTCGAAACTTTTTTGTTTGTGCCAGATCATACTTCAAAATCAGGAGCACATATAAGAGATGCTATTGATTTAAAAAGAACTATGATTACGGTAGTTATTGCACTATTACCAGCTTTATTTTTTGGTATGTGGAATATTGGTAACTTACACTATAATGCAATTGGAGAACCAGCTTTGTTTATGGACTCTTTTATATTCGGAGCATTAAAAATGTTACCAATGATACTTGTGTCTTATGGAGTAGGTTTAGGAATTGAATTTGCTTTCGCTATTTCAAGAGGTCACTCTGTAAATGAGGGATACTTAGTTACAGGACTTTTAATACCTATGATAATGCCAGTAGATGTTCCACTTTGGATGTTGGCCGTTTCTGTTGTGTTTGCAGTTATTATTGGTAAAGAAGTATTTGGTGGTACTGGTATGAATATTTTAAATCCTGCACTTACTGCTAGGGCATTTCTATTCTTTGCTTATCCTTCTTCCATGTCAGGAGATTCTGTTTGGGTTAATACTGCCGTAGAAAAAGGACAAAAATTAGTAGATGGTTTTTCAGGAGCTACTCCATTAGCAGATTTAGCTGCTGGTGCAGAATATAATGCAAGTTTATTAGGAAGTTATTTTAATGGAACTATTGCAGGTTCTGTAGGTGAAACATCTACAGTAGCAATTCTTATTGGTGCTGCTATTTTATTATTTACAGGTATTGCTTCTTGGAGAACTATGATTTCTGTTTTTGCAGGAGGATACGTAATGGGTATGTTATTTAATATGTGGGGAGCTACAGAGTTTATGAATTTACCTCCTCATGTTCATTTAATATTAGGTGGATTTGCTTTCGGAGCTGTATTTATGGCTACTGACCCTGTAACTGCATCCGGAACAAATAAAGGTAAAATAATTGTAGGATTCCTAATTGGAATATTTGCGGTACTTATTAGAGTATTTAACCCAGCATATCCTGAAGGGATGATGTTGGCAATTTTATTATTAAATGTATTTGCTCCACTAGTAGACCATTATATTCTAGAAGCAAATATTAAAAGAAGACTTAAAAGAGTAAAAGCATAAATTATGGATGTAAACAAAAATAGTTATACAATAGGATTTGCAACTATTATGGTAGTTATAGTAGCTGCTTTATTATCATCAGCTGCTATTGGATTAAAACCATACCAATCAAAAAATGTGGAGTTGGAAAAGAAACAAAATATTTTAAAATCAGTTGGAGTAGAAGTAAGTAGAGAACAAGCTAAAGTAGATTATTCTACTTATATAAAAGAAGAACTTGTTGTAAATCACTTAGGAGAAATTAAAGAAGGTTCAGCATTTGATATTGATCTATCGAAGGAAGTTAAAAAAGATGCTTCTGAGCAATCTTTCCCTGTATATATCGCAGAGGTGGACGGAGAAAAGAAATATATTATTCCACTTAGAGGAAAAGGATTATGGGGACCTATTTGGGGTTTTATTTCTTTAAATGATGATATAAATACAATTTCAGCTGCTGTATTCGATCATAAATCAGAGACTCCAGGACTTGGAGCAGAAATAAACAGACCATTTTTTCAGGACCCTTTTACAGGGAAAACAATAATGGAGGATGGTGATTTTGTTTCTGTTATAGTACAAAAGGGTGGTGCAAATGGAGATATACATAAGGTGGATGGAATTTCGGGAGGTACTATTACTTCTGATGGGGTAACAGATATGATTGATGAAAGGTTAACTAAATACCTTCCTTATTTTAAAAGTATTTCTCCAGAAATGAAAGTAAAAGAAATTTTAGAAACTGTTATTTCGGATGAAAAAAGGGATACTATTTCTAATATTAATGAAAGAATAATAGATTAATTATGAGTGATAAAAAAGAAGCCTTATTCTCTAAAAAGAATTTAAAACTAGTAAAAGATCCATTAGACGATAATAATCCTATTACTGTTCAGGTATTAGGTATTTGTTCGGCACTTGCAATTACAGTACAATTAAAGCCTGCCGTTGTAATGGCGATATCAGTATTTTTTGTATTGTGTATTGCTAATGTACTTGTTTCTTTAATGAGAAAGATGATTCCATCCAGAATCAGAATTATTGTACAGTTAGTTGTAATTGCAACACTTGTAATTTTAGTAGATCAGGTACTAAAAGCCTTTTTATATGATGTTAGTAAAGAACTTTCGGTATTTGTTGGTTTAATTATTACCAACTGTATTATTATGGGTAGGTTAGAAGCCTTTGCCTTAGCTAATACACCTTGGAAAGCATTTATGGACGGAGTTGGGAACTCATTAGGATACGCTCTACCTTTAATTGTAGTAGCCTTTTTCAGAGAATTACTTGGGTCGGGTACTTTATTTGGATATCCTGTTTTAGAAAACTTAGGATTATACAAATTGGGATACGAAAACAATGGTATGATGATATTACCTCCAATGGCACTTATTACTTGTGGAGTGTATATTTGGATACAAAGAATTAAGAATACAAAATTAGTAGAAGAAAAATAAAATTATGCAAGATTTAGCAAACATATTTATAAAGTCAATGTTTATTGACAATATGGTATTTGCCTACTTCTTAGGAATGTGTTCCTATTTGGCGGTATCAAAAACAGTAAAAACATCTGTAGGATTGGGATTGGCAGTAGTATTTGTATTAGGTATTACAGTTCCGGTAAACTATTTGTTAGAAACAAAAGTATTAAGAGAAGGAGCCTTAACATGGTTAGGTGATGGTTTTGCAACGGTAGATCTATCATTTTTATCTTTTATATTATTTATTGCGGTTATTGCTTCTATGGTACAATTGGTAGAAATGATTGTAGAAAAATTTTCTCCTACTTTGTATAGCTCATTAGGAATATTTTTACCTCTTATTGCAGTAAACTGTGCAATACTTGGAGCTTCTTTATTTATGCAAGAAAGAGATTATGCTAGTATAACAGAAGCTACCGTATTCGGATTAGGATCTGGTGTAGGTTGGTTTTTGGCTATTGTTGGTATTGCTGCTATTCGTGAAAAAATCAGATATTCTAACGTTCCACCAGCACTTAGAGGATTAGGTATTACTTTTATCATTACAGGACTTATGGGTATTGCTTTCATGAGTTTTATGGGAATAAAATTAGAAGACAGTAAAAAAGACGTTCCTACAGAACAAATAGCTTCAGAAGATAATAACGAAACAGAAATTAATTAAGAAGATGGTATTATTAACAACATCCACAACAATAATAAGTAGTATAGTAGTTTTTTTACTAGTAGTTTTATCATTAGTAGCGTTATTATTATTTGTAAAGTCAAAACTTTCTCCTGCAGGTAAAATTACCATTAAGATAAATGGAGAAAAAGAAATTGAAGTAGAAGGTGGAAGCACATTACTGACTACACTAGGTGATAATGGTATATTTTTACCTTCTGCTTGTGGTGGAGGTGGTACTTGTATACAATGTACTTGTCAAGTTAATGAAGGTGGTGGTGGAATTTTACCAACAGAAAAACCTCATTTTAGTAGGAAAGAGATTGCTGACAATTATAGATTAAGTTGCCAGGTTAAGGTAAGAGAGGATATGGATATTCATGTTCCGGAAGAAGTATTTGGAGTTAAAAAATGGGAAGCAACAGTAGTATCTAACTACAATGTTGCTACGTACATTAAAGAGTTTATTGTAGAAGTTCCGGAAGATATGCCATATGAGGCAGGGGGATATATTCAAATTGAAATTCCAGATTGTGAAATTCCTTTTTCGGAAATGGATATTACTGCACATCCTGAAGATCATCCTGGTGAGCCAACCAAATTTGAGAAAGATTGGAAGGAAGGACCTTTTGGAATGAGGGACTTAGTAATGAAAAATGATGAGGAAGTAGTAAGAGCATATTCTATGGCTTCTTACCCTGCAGAAGGAAGAAAAATCATGTTGAATGTTAGGGTAGCTGCTCCTCCTTTTGATAGAGATAAAAACACATGGGCAGATATTAATCCTGGTGTAGCTTCTTCATATATATTTAATCAGAAAGCAGGAGATAAGGTAACTATTTCAGGGCCTTATGGAGAGTTCTTTATTAATAATTCGGAATCTGAAATGTTATATATTGGTGGTGGTGCAGGTATGGCGCCAATGCGTTCTCATCTTTATGAACTATTCAAAACATTAAAAACAGGAAGAAAAGTTTCTTACTGGTATGGTGGTAGATCGAAAGCAGAATTATTTTATATTGAACATTTCCGTTCTTTAGAAAGAGAGTTCACAAACTTTAAATTCTACTTGGTACTTTCTGATGCTCAAGAGAGTGATAATTGGAAAGAAATGAAAGATGTAAACGATACAGAAGGAGATGGTTTTGTTGGTTTTGTACATAATGTTGTTATCGATCAATATTTAACGAAACATGAAACACCAGAAGATATTGAATTGTATTTCTGTGGACCACCAATGATGAATCAAGCGGTTATTAAAATGGCAGATGATTGGGGAATTCCTGATGAAAATGTAAGGTTTGATGACTTTGGAGGATAGAAATAAATACTGATTTAGAAAAATTAGTTATTTATAACTCCCCTTTAGAGATATTAGAGATGTTGTCATTTAATAAATTATCATATTTAAGATTGTTATCAACTGAAATCATTTCTTTAAATTTAAGTGGGTTAGAAAAATTAGAAAAGGTTGAAATTGAAAATAATAAAATTCAGAATTTGAAGATTGAAGGTACTTACAATTTAATTGATTTGCATATTCCTTTTAATAAAATAATAAATCTTGACTGTAGTAATCTCGTTAATTTGACTAGAATATCATGTTTTTCTAATAATATTTCTAATCTTAATCTTAATGGTTGCTTAAAATTAAACAGTTTAGATTGCACTAAAAATACTCTTGAAGAATTGGATATA
>Ga0206679_10002222_pt1 | contig 15468 bp, 11 predicted proteins | sample M110012015metaG_FD_155464 | JGI IMG/M metagenome (GOLD analysis project Ga0206679, IMG submission 155464) | Ammonia-oxidizing marine archaeal communities from Monterey Bay, California, United States - M1 100m 12015 | ecosystem: Environmental > Aquatic > Marine > Intertidal zone | place: USA... | reverse complement strand
GTTCGTAACTGCAGTTTCTGTCATAAACTTTATAATCGTCTCCAACTCCATGGTAAATTATAATTCCTTCAACTCCTCCTTCAGTAAAAATAGCACCACCACTTGTGTTGAGTTCGCTATATTCTGGGAGATTCAAATTTACATACTCATCAACATAAACATTCTGAATATAATCCTCTTTTGAGCTGCAACTAAAAACTAAAATGCTGATTGTTAGAATGTAAGTAAGCTTTTTCATAGGTGCAATTTTAGGTAAAATAATTGATATTTTTTCCCTTAATTAGTATGAAAATATTGCTATCTTTACGGCCTTTAAAAAAACAGAACTTATATTTAAACGAAACATTATACCATGTTGAGAAAAATTTATTTAATAGCAGCTTTAGTATTTACATCATCACTTGCTATGGCGCAAACAGGAGCATTGAAAGGAGTGATAACAGATGCAATGAGTGGAGAAACCATCCCATTTGCAAATATTATTGCTGAAAAGAATGGAAATCAGATTGGCGGAACAACTACTGATTTTGACGGTAACTATACCATTAAGCCTCTTGAGCCAGGTACCTATGTGATTAAAGCAACATTTGTTGGGTACGGTACAGTTGAGGTTACTGGAGTTATTGTATCAGCTAATAAAATTACCTTTCAGGATGTGAAGCTGCAAGAAGGTATTGCAATTGGTGAGGTGAAGATTATTGCCTATAAAAAACCGCTTTTAGACCAGGATAATCTTTCGGGGGAAACCAAAACAGCTGAAGAGATTGTGGCTTTACCAACAAGGAGTGTGGCTTCTGTTGCAGCTACTGCAGCAGGTATTTACCAAAGAGATGAGGGAGATGCTGTGAATATGAGAGGATCGCGTTCGAATGCAACTACTTATTATATTGATGGAGTTAAAGTTGTGGGGGCTAGCGGAATTCCTACTTCTGCAATTGAACAAATTACAGTAGTTACTGGAGGTTTACCTGCAAAATATGGAGATGCTACTGGAGGTATTATTTCGATAACAACTAAAGGCCCTTCTAGTAAAATGTTTGGAGGTGTTGAGTTTGAATCTTCTTCCTTATTTGATAGTTATAATCATAACTTATTAGGGTTTGCATTGTCAGGTCCATTGTATAAAAAAAGAAATGCTGATGGTTCAAAAGGGAGTTCTGTTCTTGGATACTTTCTTTCAGGAGAGTTGAAAAGTGTTGATGATTCTGATCCTTCAGCAATTGGCGTATGGAAAGTAAAAGATGATGTGTTGGCTGATTTGCAAGCAAATCCATTCAGGCCTTCTGAGAATTCTGATGCAGGATTATTGAGTACTTCAGAGTTTTTAAGCGATAGTGATTTTGAAAATGTTCAGGCTAAAGTTAATGCTCATGAAAAGCTGATGAATATTTCAGGGAAGATTGACATTAAGCCATCAAAAAATACATTTGTTTCTATTGGAGGTACTTATTACTACTCTTCTAAACTGAGTGATAGAAGTCCGGGAAGTATTCCTTCAAGAACTTTTAATTGGAATAACAACAGACAGTCTAACCAAAACACCTACAGAGTATTTGCTAAGCTTACCCAAAAGTTTGGTAATGATGATTCAAATGATGAGGAAAGCTCTTCAGTAATTAAGAATGCATTTTTTACTATGCAAGCAGATTATACTAGGGATAAAAGAACATGGTTAGATCCGAATCATCAATTTGATTTATTTAATTATGGTTATGTTGGTAAGTTTGAAACTTTTAGAGAGAGGACTTATACAACACAAGAAATAGCTGTTGATTCTTCAACAGGGACTATATATACAGGATTTATCCAAAATGGATATAAAGATACTTTACTAAGATATACTCCAGGAGGAATAAATCAAAGTTTGGAAAATTATACTAATGCTTATTATAATTTGTTTGGTCAAGAATTATACTCTTCTTATGTAAGTGGGTATGGTGCTGATGGTGTTATAAGAACTGCTGGTGACTTACAGGGGAAAGGATTGTTGAATGGACAGTCGCCTGCTAATGTTTACTCATTATTTAGGAATCATGGTTACATGTATAATGGGGCTGCAAAAAGTGATGAATGGCAATTAAGTTTTAAAGCATCAGGTTCAGCTGATATTAAATCGCATGAGCTTTCATTCGGTTTTGAGTATGAAGAAAGAGAAGAGTCTTATTGGGGTATGGGGCCAATGAATATGTGGTCTCAAATGAGACAATTAACTAACTTACATTTATTGGAAAGAGATTTATCTAATCCAATGCCAGTATTTAATGCAAATGGAATCTATCAAGATACAGTGCATTACGATCAATTGTTTTTAGCAGACATTCAAACTGATTTTGACAGAAATTTAAGAGGAGCTTTAGGATTAGACCCTAATGGGACTGATTATATTGATATTGATTCTTACGATCCTTCCACTTTTGATATTAAGATGTTTGGGCAAGATGAATTATTAAATAGTGGGTCATCCTTAGTGTACTATTATGGATATGATATTTATGGAAATAAAAATACACAAGGAGCTACTTTAAGTAAATTCTTTGAAGAAGATAGTGAAAGATTAATTGCTCCATATAACCCTATATATACTGCAGGTTATATTCAGGACAAGTTTGCTGTTGAGGATTTGATTTTTAACATTGGATTAAGGGTCGATCGTTTTGATGCAAATCAAAAAGTATTAAAGGATAAATATTTATTGCACCAAGCTTATACTGCAGGTTCATCATTTGGAATGTCTGCTTCTGGCGGTAGTCGCCCCTCTACAATTGGGGATGATTTTGTAGTTTATGTTGATGATTTTTCTTCTTCAAGCCCTAATGCAGTTGGGTATAGAAATGGAGATACTTGGTATAATGCTGAAGGATTAGTAATTTCAGATCCTAAAGATTTGGCAGAAGCAGCAGGAGGGAAAATACAACCGTATTTGACAGACCCTGAGGATGCTTTGGCAGGAATTATTAATGTTGGAAATGTGTTTGAGGATTATAAGCCTGATATCGTATTTATGCCAAGGCTAGCATTTTCATTCCCAATTTCTGATGAGGCACAATTCTTTGCGCATTATGATGTGTTAACACAAAGGCCACCAGGAGCGAATAGAATTGAGCCAGTTGACTACTTATTTATGGCTGATAGAGTTGGAGCCTTATTGAATAACCCTAATTTAAAGCCTGAAAAGACAATTGACTATGAGTTAGGATTTGCAAAAACATTATCATTAAGATCAGCTTTGAAAATCTCAGCTTTTTATAAAGAAATGAGGGATATGATTCAGGTTACGAATGTACTGGCAGCATATCCTGCGCAATACCTTACTTACGGAAATATTGATTTTGGTACTGTAAAAGGAATGTCTATAAATTATGATTTAAGAAGAACAAATAATGTGCAATTGACTGCTAATTATACTTTGCAATTTGCTGATGGTACAGGTTCTTCATCAGGTTCAGGTTATAGCTTGGCAAGTACAGGGCAACCTAATTTAAGAACAACTAACCCTTTGTCTTTTGATCAAAGGCATGCGATTTCAGCATCTGTTGATTATCATTATGCTGATGGTAAGGATTATGATGGCCCTGTTTGGTTTGGTTCCAATGTTTTTGCAAATGCTGGAGCAAATGTTATGTTCTTAGCAGGATCAGGTACACCTTACTCTAAACAATCAAATATTACACAAGAGGCTACTTATGGTATTAATGAAAGATCAACACTTGAGGGTAGCTTGTATGGTTCTCGTTTACCATGGCAATTCAGAATAAATGCTAAATTTAATAAAGAGTTTGAAATTAAGTGGAGTGATAAAAAGAGCTCTCATCTTAATGTATATGTTCAGGTTCAAAACTTACTGAATGCAAAAAATATTATTAGTGTTTATCGTGCAACTGGTAACCCTAATGATGATGGATACTTAACATCAGAAGCAGCTCAAAATACGATTGCAGCTAAAAATAATGAAGATTCTTACAGGTACTTATATTCTTTAGCTGTTAACAAGCCGTCACATTATAGTTTACCAAGAATGTGGAGAGCAGGATTAAGCATCTCTTTTTAATAAATTAACAAATGATACTGAAAAACAGAACATTTATGAATAATACAATAAAACAATTAGTAATTCTTTCCCTTACGCTTTTCGCTTTTAGTGTAACTGCTAAAGAAAATGTGAATGGTTCAGGAGTTACTTCTGTAGTGAATACAAGAGTAGCTGCTGGTTGTAGTGCATCAAAATCGCAAACTGATTTGGATGTGAATAATGTGAGAACTACTATAATGGGTGGCGGTGATATGTGGTGGAATTTAGATGACGCTAGATATGAAATTCCTAAAGATGGAAATAGACACTCATTATTTGCAGGTGCACTTTGGATAGGAGGTGTTGATGAAGGCGGACAGTTAAAAGTAGCGGCTATGACTTACCGTCAAGGGGGTAATGATTATTGGTCAGGACCTTTAAATACTACAACTGCATCAACTTCTGCTGAAAATTGTAATGAATGGGATAAGCACTTTAAATTAGACAGATCAGATGTTGAAGAATTTGTTGCTAGAGCTGGTGATCCTACATATGATGTGCCAGAATCCATTAAAAAGTGGCCTGCTCATGAAAAATTTGCAGGGGAGGATCATTATTTAGCTCCGTTTCATGATGTTGATGGTGATGGTGAGTATAATTGGGAGACAGGAGATTATCCTGATTATAATATAACGGGTGCTGATGAGGATGCTAAATTGTTTGGTGATCAAACTTTATGGTGGGTATTTAACGATAAAGGAAATATTCATACTGAGTCAGAAGCTGATGCTTTAGGGCTAGAAATACATGCTCAAGCATTTGGATTTGCTGCCGACAATGAAGTAAATGATATGACCTTTTATAATTACAAAATTTTTAACAGGTCAACTACTCCTTTAAACGATACTTATTTTGGGCAATGGGTGGATCCTGATTTAGGGAAATATGATGATGATTATGTAGGGTGTGATGTTGGTTTAGGTTTAGGATTTTGTTATAATGGTGATGCTGAGGATGAAGGAGCTGTAGGTTACGGTTTTAATCCTCCTGCTATTGGGGTCGACTTTTTTCAAGGACCTTATTCTGATGAAAATGATGGACTTGATAATGATAGAGATGGATTAATAGATGAAATAGACACAATTATTGATGCTTCTGGTTTAGAGGTATTACTTACGGAACAAATAATTATGTCAAAGTTTATGTACTTTAATAATGACGGAAGTGTTACAGGTAATCCTGGTAATGGTCAAGATTTCTACAATTACCTAAGAGGAATTTGGAGAGATAATGTACCTATGACCTTTGGAGGTGATGGGCATGGTGAGGGAGTTGGTACTACTACTGATTTATGTGATTTTATGTTCTCAGGAACTTCTGATGCTGCTTTTCCAGGAAAGGAATGGACAGAGCAAACAGCAAATAACTTACCTGCCGATAGAAGATTTGTGCAATCAGCAGGGCCTTTTACTTTACAGCCAGGTGCAGTTAATGAAATTACTACTGGTGTAGTTTGGGCAAGAGCAAAGTCAGGTGGGCAAACAGCTTCAATACAATTATTGAAAATTTATGACAGGGAGGCTCAAGCTTTGTTTGATAATAATTTTAATATGCTTAACGGACCTGATGCACCTGACTTAACAGTTAGGGAGTTGGATCAAGAATTAATTATTAGTCTTTCCAATGGAGGTACTTCAAATAATATTGATGAATCTTATTCTGAAAAAGATCCTTATATTACAAAGCCAGCTAATTTAGCTGATTACCCAAACTATGAATTTCAAGGTTACTTGGTGTATCAGTTAAAAAACTCAACAGTTTCAGTTACTGATTTGGATGATAATGATAAAGCAAGATTAGTTTTTAGGAGTGATATTAAAGATGATGTAACAGGAATTGTAAACCAGTATTTAGATCCTATTTTAGGAGTATACACTCCAATTGAGGAAGTTTCTTCTATATTAAGTTCAGGAGTAGTTGGGAGTATTGATGAAGGAGTAGAGTTTTCATTCCGCCTTATTGATGATAAATTTGCTTTAGGAAGTCCTAAGCTAGTGAATCATAAAACCTACTATTTTATGTCCTTGTCATATGGGTATAATAGAGCGGAGGAAAATGCATCTCCTTATGATGTAAGTGATGTTGATTATGATGGTAGAAATCAACCTTATATTTCTGGAAGAAGAAATATTAAAACATATTCTGCTATTCCTCATTATACTGAATCAGAAAATGGAGGTACAACTTTAAACTCAGCTTATGGTGATGGTGTTGAAATACAAAGAATTGAAGGAACAGGAAATGGTGGTGGATCTTTAGACCTTACTGAAGAATCAGTTGATGAAGTATTTGCTTCTGAAGAACATAGAGTTTTACAGCCCGTTTATAAGCAAGGTTTAGGTCCTGTAACATTTGAAGTGGTTGATCCAATGAGAATACCTGCTGGAGATTTTATGCTTAAATTGGAAAACCCTGTATTTACTGCAAATTCTTCTGGTGATCAAACAGGAATGATAACTTCTTATGGGTCTTGGGTATTAACCAATGAAACGACAGGAAAAGTGGTTGCTAATGTAAATAAAGATATTGCTTTAGGAACTGAAAAATACATAACAGAATTAGGGTTTAACATTAAAATAAAACAATTTGAAACCCCTGGAACAGATCCACTTCTTTATGAAGCTAATGGATTTATTTCAAGTGAAATAGAATACTCTAATAAGAATGACAGATGGCTTACAGGTCTTGCAGATAGAGACCCTGCCTTCCCTAATGCTTATGGTTTAAACTGGATTAGAGCAGGGTCATTTGTAGATGAAAATGATGGTCTTATGAGCGATTATAATGTTTTAGACGATCCTAATGGGGTGTATGAAGGGGCAGTTATTCAAACTAATAATGTGTTTAATGGTAGGGTGGAAAGTTCAGGAGGTACATGGGCTCCTTATTGTTTTGCATCTGACTACACGGATGGTCCTGGATTTAAACTAGGGGGAATGCATTCTTATACTATGTCAGATATAAAAGATTTACATTCAGTTGATATTGTATTTACTGCTGATAAATCAAAATGGACAAGAGCTTGTGTAGTTGAAGCTCAGGATGATGAAACATTAGCAGAAGGAAACCAAATTAAAATGGGATTGAGAAAATCACCTTCAGTTGATAAAGATGGAAATGTTGATGTTAGTGATACTACTTATGGTATGGGTTGGTTCCCTGGTTATGCTATTGATATTGAAACAGGTGAGCGTTTAAACATTATTTTTGCAGAAGATTCATGGCAAAAAGATCCTGAATTACAGGGGAATGATATGTTATGGAACCCTACTTCAAAAATTGTTACTGATAACTTTAGTATAGGGTTTAATTCTACTTCAAATTCTGTCGAAATGATGGGAGGTGATTATTTATTAGGAGGTAAACACTTTATTTATGTAGTTAAAGGTGAGGCTTGGGTTAAAGGTTCAAAAGAATATTTAGCTGATCCTTTATCTAAGGATAAGTATAGCCCTAATTATGATGAAGGCAAATGGATTTATAACCAGTTAAGCGACCCTTCTAATTCTTCAGCAAGATGGACTGTGTTTAAAAATATTTCTTGGGTAGGAGTGCCTTTATTAACTCCTGGTAAAGATCTATTAACAAGTGATGTTAAGGTAAAGCTAAGAGTTACTAAGCCATACAAACAGTATGAAACTGCTGCTTCTACATCTATTTTTGAAAGATCACATTCCTCTAATTCTACTTTAGCAAATGACACCTTACAAGATGGGAAAACATATGTTGTTGCTTATATTAATACAAATCAAACATGGGGAGGTAAAAGGGTTGTGTATAATGACTTAACTTATTTACCTGGACAGTCTTTTGTAGTAGATGAAAATGTCGGCATTACATTTTCTAGTTCAAGTAGTAAGGCAAGAGTAGTTGAGGCAGATGCTGTCAATGGCTTTAATCCTGTTTATCGTTTTAGTACTGATGATATTGTAGCAACCACAGGCGACTTAAATGTTGCGAAAGATGCAATGGATGCAATTAGAGCAGTACCTAATCCTTATTACGGAAAGTCTACTTATGAAACAAATCAGTTAGAAAATAAAGTGAAGATTACAAATCTTCCTGAACAGGCTACTATTTCAATTTTCTCTGTAAGTGGTACTTTAATAAGAAAACTTAAGAAAGATGATAATATGACATCTATTGACTGGGATTTAAAAAACGATTTTGGTATTCCTGTTGCTAGTGGACTTTATATAATTCATGTAAGAGGTAAATTTTGGGATACTGCTGCAAAAGAGTTTGTAGAAAAAGATAAGGTAATAAAATGGTTTGGTGCATTGCGACCAATTGATTTAGATACTTTCTAAAAAATAAATAATAGACGATAATAAATAGTATAGATATGAAACAAATTAATAACTGGATAAAAGCAACAGTATTTACTGCACTTTTAGTACTTCCGTTTAATCAACTTTCTGCTGGAAACCCTCAAAGAGCTGGACAAGCAGGAGCTGCCGAATTATTGATTAATCCTTGGGCAAGATCAACAGGATGGGCTGGTGCTAATATTGCAGGGATTAGAGGGGTAGAAGCTATGTTTTCTAATGTTGCTGGACTTGCGTTTACTACTAAAACTGAGTTAGTGTTTTCAAGTACATCTTGGTTGCAAATAAATGGATTTAATGATGCTGTAAGTAATATTAGCTCATTTGGTTTTGCTCAAAAAGTTGGTGAATCAGGCGTAATTGGTCTTTCAATAATGAATATGAGTTTTGGTGATATTGAAATTACTACTGTTGAGAATCCTGATGGAGGAATTGGTGTTTATTCTCCAAGCTTTATGAATATTGCGCTTTCATATGCAAAAATATTTTCTAATAGTATTTATGGAGGAATGACTATAAAAATGATTTCTGAACAAACTTCAAATATGGGGGCAAATGGTATTGCTTTAGATGCTGGTATTCAATATGTAACTGGTGCTAAGGATAACTTTAAGTTTGGTATCTCATTAAAAAATGTAGGCCCTAGAATTTCTTTTACGGGGGATGGACTTTCTTTTAGAGGGATTGTAGGGGATGGTGATGATTTTAAAATGACGGTTGAACAAAGATCTTCAGAGCTTGAATTACCAGCTTTGTTAAATATTGGTATGTCATATGATATTAATGTACTAAAACATAGAATTACAGGAGCTGGAACATTTACTTCTAATTCCTTTCAAAAAGATCAATATAGACTTGGTGGAGAGTACGCTTATAACGAAATGTTTATGGTGCGTTTAGGATATACTTATGAAGAAGGTATCAGAACCCCATCAACAAGAACAACAGCATTGAGAGGGCCTTCTGCTGGTTTTACTGTAGAATTGCCAATGGGTAGCGCTACTACTTTCGGTTTGGATTATTCTTACCGTCATACCGATCCTTTCCAAGGTTCACATACTATTGGAGCTAGGATTAATTTATAAAATAATAACAAAACATATAATGTTCAAAAAGGAAGTTACCTTCCTTTTTGTGCGTTTGTAAGCATAACATATTATGAGTACAATATACTTATCACAAGAAGGATACGATAACTTAAAAGCAGAATTAACTACTTTAAAGTCGATTGATAGACCTAGAATAATTAATCAAATTGCAGAAGCAAGAGACAAAGGCGATTTGTCTGAAAATGCAGAATATGATGCTGCAAAAGAAGCGCAGGGTTTATTAGAAGCACGAATTTCAAAATTAGAAAATGATGTAGCAAATGCTAGAGTATTGGATGAATCGGAAATGGACACTTCAACTGTACACTTGCTAACTAAAGCAACCATTAAGAATACAGCTAATGGTATGGAAATGACCTATGCTATTGTGTCGGAAACTGAAGCTGATTTGGCTGCAAAAAAGATTTCGGCTACTTCACCTATAGGAAAAGGATTACTAGGAAAGGCAGTTGGTGAAATTGCTGATATTGAAGTGCCTAATGGAATTATTCAGTTTGAAATTCTTAAAATAGAAAGACTGTAATGTCAAGTATATTTTCTAAAATAGTTACTGGTGATGTTCCTGCACATAAGGTTGCTGAGGATGATAATCACTTGGCTTTTTTGGATATTTTTCCTTTAGCAAAAGGACATGTGCTAGTTATTCCTAAAAAGGAAACGGATTGTATTTTTGATATTGCTTCAGATGAATATATGGAGCTCTGGAAATTTGCACAAAAAATAGCAAAAGGAATGGATAAGGTAATTCCTTGTGAAAGAATTGGAGTGGCTGTAATTGGGCTTGAGGTTCCTCATGCCCATATTCACTTAATACCCCTTAATAATGTGTCTGATATTAATTTTGAACGACCAAAACTGAATTTTCCTGAAGTTGAAATGGAAGAGATTGCAGATTTGATTAAATTAGCTATTTAAGTTTATCAGGATTGTCTTTTAAAAAGGCGCCCCAACCCGTATAACTTTTCCCGTTTCCTCCAGCAGGATTTCTCTGAAAATAATGACAAACAGCTGCTGCTAATCCATCACTTGCGTCTAAGTGTTTTGGCATTTCTTTAATATTGAGTAGGGATTGCAACATGGCAGAAACTTGTTCTTTGCTGGCAGTACCTTTTCCTGTAATTGCCATTTTAATTTTTTTGGGAGCATATTCAAATATGGGTACATCTCGGTAAAGTGCTGCTGCCATAGATACCCCCTGTGCTCTTCCTAATTTTAACATGGACTGTACATTTTTTCCAAAGAAGGGCGCTTCAACAGCAAACTCATCAGGTTTGTATTCATCCACCAATTGTAAGGTGCATTCAAATATCCTTTTTAGCTTTAACTCATGCGAACCTAATTTGGATAAATGCAGGACTCCCATTTGTATAAGCTCCATTTTATTTCCTTTTATATGAATTAATCCATAGCCCATAATGGTGGTTCCAGGATCTATTCCTAATATGATTCTATCAGTTTGCAATTGTTATCTTTGTAATTAAAATTGTACAACAAAACTAAGCAATGCTAAGCAGAAAAACGATTGGCTTTCTATTAAAAATTGGAATTGTGGCTTTTGCCCTTTTCTTTTTGTACCAGCAACTTACTGCAAAAAGTGGGATGGAACAGCTTAGTATGGAGGATGTAATTGCTAAACTAAAAAGCAATTATGCTATTGTTATATTAGTTGTTGTTATGATGTTTTTAAATTGGTTTTTAGAAGCGTTAAAATGGCGATTTCTAATTGCAAAAATTGAGAAAATATCAATTAGGCGTTCTGTTAGGGCTATCTTTTCAGGGATTACTGTATCAGCATTTACACCTAATAGAGTAGGCGAATATGGGGGGAGGGTTTTTTGTTTGGAAAAGGCTGACAGAATTCAAGCAGTACTGATTACTGTGATAGGGTCCATGGCACAATTGCTTACGACTATCATTTTCGGGTCAATCGGGCTATTGTATCTACCAAGTTATAAATCAGATTTTTCAATATTTTTTGACAATGTAAGTTTCGCTTTTCCTGTTTTTGTGTTTATATTGATTGTGTTAAATGTATTGTTGCTATTACTTTTTTTAAATGCTTCAGTCTTTTCTAAAGTGCTTTCTAACATTTCCTTCCTCAAAAAAATCCAGAAGTACAGCTCAGTTTTTTCTTTCTATTCTTCTGATGATTTACTTAAAGTCTTAGGGTATTCAGTTGCAAGATATGCAGTTTTTACTACTCAGTTTTTTATTTTATTGCAAATGTTTGAGGTGCAAATAGCTTATGCGGATGCGATAGTACTTATTATGGCTATGCTCTTTGTTATTTCTGTAATTCCTACCATTGCAATTACTGAAATTGGGGTTAGAGGTTCTGTTGCTATTTTCCTATTTGGTTTAGTTTCTGCCAATACAGTTGGTATATTATCGGCTACTTTTGTGATGTGGATTATTAATTTGCTATTACCAGCCCTTATAGGAACGACCTTTATTTTTACCCTTAAATTCTTTAGAAAATAATGTTATTTGTTACTGCTTTTATTGTTTTGTTGTACGGCTTCCAAATTTCAAAATACCGTATAGGGTGGAATAAAATAAAGACTGAATTCCAGCAAGAATTTACTCCAAAAGTGAGTATTGTCATTGCCATGCGTAATGAAAAGTCAGAAATAAAACGACTAATTACAACTCTTAAAAAACAGATGTACCCTACTGATTCTTTAGAGATAATTTTAGTGAACGACCATTCAACTGATGCTACTTTAGCTTTATTGAAGCAAGCTGAAATGGATAATTTGCAAATTATAAATATGCCAGAAGGCGAGTTTGGGAAAAAGAATGCAATTGCAAAAGCGGTACATCTTGCAAAGGGTGAAATTATTCTTGCCTCTGATGCTGATTGTAGTTTTACACCTAATTGGGTGAGAACTATGGTAGGCTATTTTGCTAATGAGCAGATACAATTGGTTTCTGGACCGGTTAGTTTTTATAAGCAAAAAGGAATTTTTCAGAGTTTGCAATCCTTGGAGTTCGCTTCATTAATTGGCTCGGGTGCGGGTGCGATTGGTATGGAAAATGCTATCTTTTGCAATGGGGCTAACATGGCTTATCGCAAAGCTATTTTTTTAGAAGTAAATGATTTTAAGGATGATAAAGCCGTAAGTGGTGATGATGTTTTTCTATTGCATAGCGTAAAAGCAAAATATCCTAAGGCGATTGCTTTTGCAAAAGATGAAGATGCAATTGTTATTACTGAAGGAGTACAAACGATAAATGGCTTTATTAATCAAAGAAAAAGATGGACTGCTAAGAGTAGCGGCTATAAGGATTGGGCAAGTATCTATACGAGTTTTTTAGTTTTGTTCACCAATTTAATTGGGGTGTTTTTAATAGGCTTATTTCTTTTTGACGCAAATTATTTAAATTATCTTATCTATTATTTTGGATTAAAGTTTTTAGCTGATTTGTATTTGCTGTTGCCTGTGCTTAGTTTTTTCAAACGCAAGGATTTAGTAAAATGGATATTGCCATTTGAATTTATTTATTCCTTTTATATCGTTTTGATTGTTATTTTATCATTTACCAATACCTTTGAATGGAAAGGAAGAATACATAAAAAATAAATGAAGAATGCGTCTTTAAATATATTGGCTTGGCAAAAGTTGAAGCAAAATAAACTGGCTTTATCTTCTTTGGTTTTTATTATTGCGTGTGCATTGTTGGGGATTTTTGCGGTTGTTGTGAGTCCTGATGGAAGTCCAATGGCAAACGAAATGCATATAGAATTGGCAACTCAGTCACCATTTACTAAAGTTGTATTTCTGGAAATCCCTAAGGAAGATGTAAAGGAGGTCCCTTTTATGGAGGGTTTATTTTTTGGAAAACCCTTAGTAGTAAAAAGAATTCCAATTGATGCATTTACTCCTATTGAAAATGGAATTTCTTATTTCCCTTATCATTCAAAAATTGAAAAAATACATAAGGGTAAATACCAGACTGTGAATCAAACCTTTTGGCTAGGAACAGATAAATATGGCAGGGATTTGTTAAGCAGAATACTCTACGGGATCCGTATCTCTTTATCTGTTGGTTTTATAGCCGTACTCCTCTCTTTGCTTATTGGTATTAGCTTGGGCCTTGTTGCTGGTTATTTTAGGGGAAGAACGGATGATATAATTATGTGGTTTGTCAATGTGATTTGGTCTATACCTACTTTACTGATGGTAATTGCAATAACCTTAGCTTTAGGAAAAGGGTTTTGGCAAGTATTTGTGGCGGTTGGGCTTACCATGTGGGTGGAAGTGGCGCGTATCGTTAGGGGGCAAGTACTAGTGATAAGAGAGCTAGAATATGTAGAGGCAGGAAAAGCTTTAGCCTTTAAATCCTTTAGGATAATTTTCAAGCATATATTACCCAATGTAATTGGACCAGTTATTGTAATTTCGGCAGCTAATTTTGCAGCTGCAATTTTAATAGAAGCAGGACTTTCCTTTTTAGGAATTGGGGCGCAACCTCCTATGCCAAGTTGGGGTGGGATGATAAAGGATCATTATGCTTATATTATTATGGATAAAGCTTATTTGGCGATTATTCCTGGAATGGCAATTATGAGTTTAGTACTTGCTTTTATGTTGTTAGGTAATGGATTGCGTGATGCTTTTGATGTTAAAAATTAAAAAATTGATTTAGAAATGGAACTACTATTCTCAGCTTTAATCATCTTCTCACTTAGGTTGGCTGACCAAAGTTTGGGTACAATGAGATCTTTATTAGTTGCAAAGAATAAACCAATTTATGCGGCTCTTATTGGTTTGGTGGAATCTGCTATTTGGATAGTGGCTATTTCGCAAGTAATAAAGGATATTGATGATCCTGTACTTATTGCTGCTTATGCTTCAGGTTTTGCTGCTGGAACTATTTTGGGTTCTTATATTGAACGAATAGTTGGTGTAGGGAATATAGTTGTGCGTGTTTTTTCTCCAGCTAATTCACCTTCAGTTGCTGAAGCGCTTAGAAAAAACGGACATGGTGTTACTGTTATTGATGGAGAGGGGAAGGATGGCTCTGTTAAAATTTACCTTTGTGTTATCCCAAGGAGAAAATTAAAATCGGTATTGAACATGATTGAGGAGATAAATCCGAATACCTATATTACTACTGATATGGCAAACCCTACTTCTTTGAAGAAGTAAATTCCTACTAACTTTTAGATTTGTAAAATAAAAAAAGCTGAAGATTTCTCTTCAGCTTTTTTATTAAATTATGTTTTTCTATTTTCTAGAATGGTAAATCATCATCTTCTGATGCAGGTGCGTTAAATGCAGGTGCTGCATCCATTTCTGGGCTTCCAGCTCCATGGCTTTCAATTCTCCAAGCATCAATGTTATGAAAATATTTTCCGTTATATTCTCTTGAGGATAAGTTAAAAGAAACCTCAACTTGATCTCCTTCATTATGATGGTTTAACATTTCAATTTTATCTTCTCCAAATAACTGAAAACAAACTTCAGGGTTGTATTGTGCGCCAGTATCTATTAAGAATGATTGTTTTTTCCATTCTTTTCCTGCTTTTGATGTTCCGCTTTCTACGCTTAGTTTTCTACTTAATTTTCCTTTTACTGATAAACTCATGTTGTTGTTTTTATAATTTTAGTGGGACAAAATTAAGTAAAAAAAATCCATAAAAATCTTTAAAGCGGCTTTTGTGTGTAAATGTTAAAAAATAATATCTTTGCCGTCCTTTTTAAGCGGATGTGGCGGAATTGGTAGACGCGCTAGACTTAGGATCTAGTGCCGCAAGGTGTGAGAGTTCGAGTCTCTTCATCCGCACAAAAATTAAGCAAGCGTTTTCGCTTGCTTTTTTTTGTTTTATGATTATTTCATAATCAGATAAATAAGTGTATTTTTGCAGCCCTTTTTAAAAAATACATAAAAGATGAATTTAACACAAAGCAAAGCAAAAGATTTAATGGCTACAATTACAGTTGATGTAGTAGCAAAT
>Ga0206679_10002221_pt1 | contig 15475 bp, 10 predicted proteins | sample M110012015metaG_FD_155464 | JGI IMG/M metagenome (GOLD analysis project Ga0206679, IMG submission 155464) | Ammonia-oxidizing marine archaeal communities from Monterey Bay, California, United States - M1 100m 12015 | ecosystem: Environmental > Aquatic > Marine > Intertidal zone | place: USA... | reverse complement strand
ACCTGAAGGTAAAGCAGGATTGGGATCTCTTCCAGAAAATATAATTGGAGAATTATCTGGCCCGTAAACTACAGTTCCGTTTTCCTGTTGATAAACTGGTTGAGTTGGTACTAATAATTTATTCATGTCAAATGCAAAAGTAAACTCTTGGTAATCATCTATCTCCATATTGAAGGCAGTCCCCAATCTTAAATTTGTAGGAATAAAATCTCTGTCAGCATTATCCGTATATGCCATTTTAGCACCTATGTTAGAAACATTCAAACCAATAGCAACATCAGATTTTCTATCAGCTAATTTAAATTCATTGGTTACATAATACATAGAAAGGTCAGTTGCTACACTTTGACCTGGTTTAGTATCTGCCCCACCTACATTGGTACCTCCAGTCAAATTAGAGTAAATATATCTAGCAGACAAAGCAGCACCAATATTTTGACTTAATTTTCGTGAATAACAAAAATCAAATGAAAATTCATTAGGCTTAAAATCCCTGATTGTAGCTCCGAAATTATCTGTGAAAGTAATGTTACCCAAAGAGAAATACCTTAAAGAAACTCCAATTGCAGAATTCCTGTCTAATTTTTTATAGCCAGTTAAATAAGCTAAATTAATGTCATTAACTAGCGCCCTTAACCAAGGCGAATAGGACATGCTAAATCCCATATCTTCAGTATCATCAATAAAAGCTAATTTGGCTGGATTCCAATATACAGCATTTGCATCAGGTTTAATTGCTACACCCACATCACCCATAGCACCAGATCTTGAATCTGGAGAGATTAATAAAAAAGGCACAGCAGTTGTAATGGTATTTATGTTTTTACCAGATAAATTTTGTGTGCTTATACTATTCTGTGAAAATAGTGGATTTATAGAGTGAATAACTGTTAAAAACAATAACCCTATTACTTTGATTGATTTCATCATTTAAATTCTCTTTTTTAACGAAACGACAAATATATACATTTAGTATATTAATTACCTAACTTAGTTCAATATAACTAATTTCTCTGTTTTTTCAACTTTTTCACCACGCTCATTGGTCACCTGAACTGTATAAACATAAACTCCCCTGCCTAATTTATCACCATAATCATCTCTTGCATTCCAGGGAATCCCTTCGCTCCTATAACCCTCTCCATGCATTCTATTATTAATGGTCCTTATTAATTTACCAGAAATTGTAAATATCTGAATTTGAACATCTAAATAATCACAAACCTGATTATGCTCAAAATAAAACTCAGTACGAGTAGTAAAAGGATTGGGGTAATTAAGTACATGACTTAATGCTAAATTTTCTGTTTCAGCAACCACAAACTCTATAGTTGATTTAGAAGAATTATTATAAACATCCCAAACTTTTAGGGTCAATGAATGATTACCTTCAGAAAGCTCTGAAAGTTGATAGTTGATCTGACCGCTTTTATAAGTATCTAGGTCGGCTTCATATTGATCATTTAAAATAATTGATTCAGAAGTATTATTATCCAAATAAACTTCAATATTATGACCTATTCCGTTTCCAACTGTATTGATTCCACTTTCGTCAAAGATCTTTGCAAGTAAACTAGGGTTTTCATCCGTTAAACCTCCCGAAACAAATGACTCATCATTTAAAAATAATTCAATAATTGGACCTTCGTTATCTGCTAATGCATTGGAATTGATACCACCAATTAAAACAGACTCATTATATCCATTAGCATCATCTAATCCATTTTCTGCATAATAGCTAAATCTTGCCTGTCCATATTCATAAGATATATCCTGCGGCACAATGAACTCGAAAGAAAATTCACCATTTACAACTGATGATTTACCCTTATAGATACTATTTTTCCACATTTCATAAGCCGCTACTGAAGATCCTGAATTAGTACCCAAAGTACTCAATGATGAAATTTTATCAAAAGCCGTATTATATGCGATTCCATTAAAATCAGTTAGCTTTTGTCCATTTTGATCTTCTATATGCCCTGTAATACGAACTGTACTGAGTGCTTTGAGAGTGTCATTAAAAACAGCAATTCCAACACCATTAATTGAATCTGTTATAACATTTAATTTAGGAATAGATAACTGAATAGCAGGATCTCCTAATAATGCAAATTTCCTATAATTCTGATCTCCACTTGCTATTGCAAATTTATTTTTTGTTCCAACATAAATATCCCCTAACCTTTGAGGGAGATCGTTGACTTTATCAAAAACAGTATCATAAAAAAATCTATTCAGCCATTCATTGGGTGTTGCATACACCAATCTGGTTGTAGTTAATAGTCCTATACCTCCACCGTCTGGGTTAAGTAATACATATTCCCCTGCAGAAACTCTATCATGATCATCAAATCTACTGAATTCACATGTTGCAGTCATAAAAAGAGGCATTCTGTTATAATTGTTCCAATCCTGAATAATAGGTACAGTAAGAATCTGTTCATGTGCCCAACCAGTTTCTCCACCATGACCAATGTAATTCACCAATACTGCGCCCTTATCTACATTTTCTCTAATTGCTGTTTCAGCACCATCTATTCTCTCCCCAACAGGTGTGCTTTCCTGACCATATGCATCTGAATGAATCTTTACTATATTCATTTCTGAATAATTAGCATCGATCTTATTTGACATTATTTCAATATCATTAAAATAAGCATTGTTATCTTCATCATCACTTACCATTACCACTCTATTTCGCCAATCTCTCAAAACTGAAGATGATTCGCCAGTTCCACAAACTGCAATTTCAGAATCAACACCTTCAACGACACTATAATTTTTTATTTTCTGAACCATTTCTTCTGCCTCGCTCAATGTTGATACAGGAATACGACCGACAGCTATATTTAGCAAGTCTGAATTTTGAATTGACCCCCCATCAAATAGAATAGCATAATAATCATCTGTAGCAAATGTAGCAGTAACACTTAATGACTCTGACGATTCATAAACTGGAATCAAATTATTTCCATGCCCCATTCTGTTTCGATTATCATAAGTGCCATCACCAAACAATAAACAATATTTAGGCATTAAATTGGGATCTCCATTACTTCTTACATAAAACATTCTTAAAAATTGCTTAATAGCAGTTGCGTCTCTTATACCTGAAGAAAACTCATTATAGATCTGTTCAGGATTCACAACATGGACAGACAACCCCTCACCTTCATGAAATAATTTTAAATCCTGAGCTGCTGTGTAAAAAGATGACGGAGCTATAATGATCATATCTGCATATGGAAGGCCATGTAAATTTTGAGGAGCTATTTCATTTAATATAGTAGGTGATGGAAAACCAATTCCAGAAATAGCAATAAATTGTCTTAAAGAATCGGATTGAATTCTAAATGATGCAGCATTTCCATTGATTGCAAAATTCACCAAATTGGGAGCTGTTGGATCAGTAATTTCCCATATTTGAGCTAATGAACTAGTATTAGCTATTTGAAATTCTACTACATTACCAGTACCTATTGAACTAGGATCTGAAAATTGCATAGCATTTTCTTTTATTGTTAATTGCCTTCTTGCATTTACAGCTATATAATCTAAGTACCCTTTAGAGTTTACAGAACCATTTTTATTGTAATTAATAGTCACTGTAAGTTGATCTCCTGAATTGGGAACAATAGCCAATTCTCCATTAACAATCTTTCCTGCAGGTGAATAGAATCCAGTTCCTGTTGATGGAACTGAAATGTTCATATCTGAGTTAGATGAACTTATGTTAAAAAAAGTAGAGCTAGAAGGCGATTTACCAACTAACCTACAATCAATTAATGCAGTATCTGTTGCTAAATTCGGAAAATCGAAAATATAATTATACGCTGTTTGAATATCAAATATATCTCCGTACCACTCAGCGCCAGATTTCAATAAATTAAACTCGTCATCTTCAATAAAATCGTAATCTGTAAATTGATTTACAAAATGAGTAGGAGTTGAATTCGTAGTACTAGCATTCCCTAATCTTGATGGTAAACTAGCACCTTCAATATTGATGAAATAAAAAGAAGTATCTGAGTATAAGTGTCTTTCATGCTCAAAAATTTCACCATTTAATTCCCAGCTATGTGGCCCCTTTGCATAAAACAAAAGGTAATCTCCTGAATTAAAAACCCCATCACCTGCATCTTCTATAAAAATGTTATTTAATTTAAGATCATCTATTCTTTGGTTTCCATTTACCTCATCAAGCATACCTGATCCATTTCCATAAATATTAATGGCATCACTATTTATATTTCCATTTAAAATACCATTAGACAGCATAACCTGATAGTCTAATTTATAGATTCCATCTTCTGTAACACCTAGCTTATACCAGGAACCACCAGAAGACAATACAGAATTGTGAGAAAATCCACTTTTGAGTTGCAGGTTTTGATGATGAGTTTCAATTAGCTGACCATTTATTTGAATTATTTTATAGTATTTTCCATCTTTAGTTCGTCTAATTGAGTTCCCCTTCAAAAACAAATACCCTTTTCCTCTATCTTCTGCATAAAAAACATCAATTGAATATTCTTTTTCATATGTATGATTATTGATAAGGCAATTTATTTCATCATTATTTAACTGCTCTTCATCATAAAATTGAAGATCAAAATTTGCGCTTTTAAAATTTGTTGAGTAACTTAATGTATAGTAGGGAGAATTTAATTGGTGGTCCCACCCTCCTTTTATGGGGTGAAATACATCCATTAATTTAGTTCCATTTATAGAAATAGGATATGGAATTTCATAACCAATATTCTCATCAATAGTTATCTTTTTTTGACCCATAGTCAAAAATGAAAATGGAAACATTAGAAATATGAAAATCGTAACTCTTAACATATATGGATCAAAACTATAATAATTTGATTTGAATAATGCTTAAATAAAACAAACGTTGTAATTTAGGGATTATTGCATCTTACTTAAACGTAAAAAACGTTCATCATTTTCTTTTTTTTTTGTATAATTGATGCATAAAAATTTTAAAGTTTAAAATAAAATAAGTTTTTTATTGTGAAAAAATCACTTTTTATAAGATATACATTAACTATTTTCACAATTGTGTTTTCATTAAATGAGACGCATGCTCAGGATCCTGAGTTTACTCAATTCTATGCTAATCCTGTTTATTTAAATCCAGCTTTTGCTGGAACTCATATTTGTCCAAGAGTAAATATGAACTACAGAAATCAATGGCCAGGTATTTCCGGAACTTTTGTCACCTATTCTGCTTCATTTGATCAACATTCTGAATCTTTACATGGTGGATTAGGGTTATTAGTAGTGAATGATCAAGCTGCTAACTCACTTAAAACCACAAGAGTTAGTGGAATGTATTCTTATCAGATAAAAGTAACTAGAAAATTTTCTGTTCGATTAGGGATGGAAGCTACGTTTTGGCAAAAGACTTTAGACTGGAACAAGCTTACTTTTGGCGATATGATAGATCCAAGAAGAGGATTTGTTTTTCAAACTGGAGATATACCTAGAGGAGGTTCTAGAGGAGGTTTAGATTTTTCTGCAGGATTTTTAGGATTTAGTGAAGTATTCTATTTTGGGTTTGCTGCTCATCATCTTACACAACCTGATGAGTCCCTTATTAAAGAACACAGTCCTCTACCCATGAAATTAACAGCTCATGCAGGAGCAATGATACCATTAGCTGGTGCTGCTTCAAAGTACCAAGAAGAAGATGTTATGATATCACCTAATATTCTTTATAGAAGACAAGAAAATTTCCAGCAACTAAATATGGGTATCTATGTTAAAAAAGGGCCTTTAGTTGGTGGGGTTTGGTATAGGAATAAAGATGCATTTATAGCTTTAATTGGCTTACAGTCAGATATCGTAAAAATTGGCTACAGCTATGATGTAACGATATCAAAATTGGCTAATGCAACAGCTGGTTCACATGAAATTTCATTCCAGATCAACTTTAATTGTAGACCAAAAGTTAAAACTTTTAGAACCATAAGTTGTCCTTCTTTCTAAAAAAAACCATTAATTTTGTAACTTATTTTTTATTTTACGTTATAAGTGTAGTTATATAAAATTCTCATTATGAAGAGATATCAAACTTTTACCCTATTATCTATTGTTCTAAGTGCTGTGCTAATTTTAGGATCATGCGCTTATGAAAGGTCAAATATTACTGGCTGGGATTATAATAATCCTAGAAATGGTGGTTTCCAAAAAACACCATACCCAGAGCAAGAAACTGGTCCAGGACTAATTCTTATTGAAGGTGGAACATTTACAATGGGAAGAATAGAACAAGATATCACTTTAGAAAGTCATAATATTCCAAGAAGAGTTACAGTTTCTTCATTCTACATGGATGAAACTGAAATTTCAAATATGAACTGGTGTGAATATTTATATTGGATAGGAAGAACATACGTTGAGTATCCTATGATCTACAAAAAAGCATTGCCAGACACATTATGCTGGAGAGAAAAATTAGGTTACAACAAGCCATATGTTGAATATTATTTACGACACCCATCTTATAGGGATTATCCTGTAGTAGGTGTTTCATGGCTACAAGCTAGTGACTTCTGTGCATGGAGAACGGATAGGGTAAATGAATATATTCTAATTAGAGAAGGTGTGTTAATAATGAATCCCGAACAACAAAGTGAACCATTTACTACCGATTCATACCTTGCAGGTAAATATGAAAGAGGATTAAATCCAATGGGACAAATACCTGATCTTGACCCATCAAAAGGTGGATATGACCCTACTACTGGTAAGTTTAAAGCAAGAGATATGGTTACTAGAAATGTAAGAATGGAAGATGGAATTCTATTACCTAGATATCGACTACCAACTGAAGCTGAATGGGAATTTGCTGCTTATGGATTAATTGGGAACACTATTGATGAAAGAGTTGTTGAAAGAAGAATTTATCCATGGAATGGTCATTGGGTAAGAAATCCAGAAGATCAATGGCAAGGTGACATGCTAGCTAACTTTGTTAGAGGAAGAGGAGATTACATGGGAGTAGCAGGTCATTTAAATGATAATGCTGACATTACTGCTCCAGTATATTCTTATTGGCCAAATGATTATGGTTTATATAATATGGCTGGAAATGTAAGTGAATGGGTACTAGATGTATATAGACCACTTTCATCTGAAGACATGTCTGAATTTAGACCATTCAGAGGAAACGTTTTCAAAACTAAAGTATTAAATGCATCTGGATCAATAGATGAAAAATATGATGCTCCGTTATATGATATTTATGGTATAAAAGAATATCTAGAGCTTTTTAAAGCAGAAAGACAAGGGAAAGCAGATCGTAGATATGGTTATTCTACAAATGACCGAACTGATTCATTAGAAAAAGAATTAATTACACAAATTGAAGTTGTCGTAGATGAAGCCATTGTTTTACTTGATGATAAGCAAACTTTAGAAGCGTCTGCAAAAATACAAACCATCTTTGATGATGTTTTTGAGGATTTCCAAGATCAAGTATCGCAAGACCCTGTTTACGAAAACTATTTACTACAGATTAGTCCACTGCTAAGGCAGGGCCTTTCAGAGTTTATATTAAATACTCCTGGTAATTTAAAAATGAGGGAAGTAACTGCAGAAGAAAATATTAATAGAAGAAATTATAGAATTGCTGATAATATAGATTATCTAGATGGTGACTTAAGGTCATCTATATATTATCCTGGTGGAGAAGGAAGTGAAGAACCTATAAAATCTTTTAATACTAATCTTAACTCCAAAGGAAAAAGTGGTCATAGTGAAGATTGGGCCATGTACCAAAGTGGAAAAGAAACAGAACCTAAATCTGTTTATCCTACTATGGTGGGTGGATTAGCTGGTCAACCTACTACTTTAATTTCGGACAAATCAAGAGTTTATAAGGGTGCATCATGGAAGGACAGATCGTACTACATGAATCCAGGCACAAGAAGATTTCTTGATGAAAATCTATCAAATTCCTATATTGGATTCCGTTGTGCAATGGACAGAGTTGGTAGCCCAGTTGGATTAGGAGTCTACAAATAATAGTTTTATAAATACAAATTTAAAAGGGAGGTTAACCTCCCTTTTTTTTGTCTTAAGATAAAATTACTTTAAAATATTTCTTGCGATAACAATTCTTTGAATCTCTGAAGTGCCTTCATAAATCTGTGTGATCTTAGCATCACGCATTAATCTTTCTACATGGTATTCTTTAACATAACCATATCCACCATGGACTTGAACTGCTTCAACTGTTGTTTTCATGGCTACTTCTGAAGCAAATAGTTTTGCCATTGCTCCTGAAGTATTGTAATCCATTCCCTGATCCTTATGCCATGCTGCTCTATGCACTAATAACCTAGCTGCATCGATCTCCATTGCCATATCAGCTAATTTAAATTGAATGGCTTGATGATGAGAAATTGGTTTCCCAAATGTTTCTCTTTCATTTGAATAGCTTAAAGATAGCTCATAAGCACCAGCAGCAATACCTAATGCCTGAGCTGCTATTCCAATTCTTCCTCCAGCTAAAGTTTTCATTGCAAACTTAAAACCAAATCCATCCTCCCCTATTCTATTCTCTTTAGGCACCTTTACATCAGTAAAAATTAATGAATGTGTATCACTTCCTCTTATACCCAATTTATCTTCCTTAGCACTAATTTCGAACCCTTCCCATCCTTTTTCTACAATAAAAACATTAATTCCTCTATGTTTCTTTTCAGCATCAGTTTGAGCGATTACTAAATAGGTAGAAGCAGTACTACCATTAGTGATCCAGTTTTTAGTACCATTCAATAAATAATGGTCTCCTTTATCAATAGCTGTCGTCCTCTGTGAAGTTGCATCAGATCCAGCTTCAGGCTCAGACAAACAAAAAGCACCTACTTTTTGACCAGTTGCTAATGGCATAAGGTATTTCTGTTTTTGATCTTCATTGCCGAATGCTTCCAATCCCCAGCAAACTAAACTATTGTTTACGGACATTGCAACAGAAACAGAAGCATCAATTTTAGAGATCTCTTCCATGGCAAGAACATAACTAATGGTATCCATGCCGCTACCACCATATTTAGGGTCTACCATCATTCCCATAAATCCAAGCTCACCTAATTGCTTGATCTGTTCTAATGGAACAGTTTGGTTAGTATCTCTTTCTATCACACCTGGCTTACAAGCATTTTCAGCAAAATCTCTTGCAGCATCTTTAACTGCTAATTGTTCTTCTGTCAATTGAAATTCCATATTTTTTTTATTTTGAAAGGCCTCAAATTTAGCTCTTATATTCACTTCATAAAAGAATGTTAAGGTTTTTTTATATTACATTCTATCGCTTATTATCAAATAAGATGATTTTCAGTTTGTAACAGTTTATAATTTTATAAATTTGCTACCCTGTTGATTATACTTTATAAATGAAAGAGTTATTAAAAAAGTTTGAAAATAAACAACCAGAAATTGTTTTTCATTGGAATGATTCAGAAACTGAAGCTGAAGGATGGGTAGTTATTAATTCATTAAGAGGAGGTGCTGCAGGAGGTGGAACAAGAATGAGAGAAGGTCTTGACCAACACGAAGTGACTTCACTTGCAAAAACAATGGAAGTTAAATTTACAGTTTCAGGTCCTCCTATAGGGGGTGCAAAATCTGGAATTAATTTTAACCCTAACGACCCTAGAAAAGCAGGTGTACTAAAAAGATGGTATGAAGCAGTAACTCCATTATTAAAGCATTATTATGGTACAGGGGGAGATCTTAATGTAGATGAAATTCATGAAGTAATTCCAATTACTGAAGATTGTGGAGTTTGGCATCCACAAGAAGGTGTCTTTAATGGACATTTTCAACCAAGAGAAGCACAAAAGATCAATAGGATAGGGCAATTAAGACAAGGAGTCTTAAAAACCATAGAAGATGAAAAATATTCACCAAGTGTAAGCAGGAAATATGTTATTGCTGATATGATCACTGGTTTTGGTGTTGCAGAATCAGTTAAACACTACTACGAAATATATGGTGGAGACCTTAAAGGTAAACGGGTTGTCGTGCAAGGCTGGGGTAATGTAGGATCTGCTGGAGCTTATTACCTAGCTCAGGAAGGAGCAAAAATTGTAGGCATTATAGATAGAGCTGGAGGAATTATTAATAAAGATGGATTGTCTTTTGAAAAAGTAAAAAATCTCTTCTTAAATAAAAATGGAAATGCATTGAAAGCAGATGACTTATTATCATTTGAAGAAGTAAATGAGAAAATATGGGATCTACAAGCTGAAATATTCATTCCCTGTGCTGCATCTAGACTAATTACTAAAGATCAAATAGACAGGATGATCAGTACAGGTATTGAAGTGATAGCTCCTGGTGCTAATGTACCCTTTGCTGATCCTGAAATCTTTTTTGGTCCCATAGCTGACCATACAGATTCCAAAACAAGTGTTATACCAGATTTTATTTCTAATTGTGGAATGGCAAGGGTTTTTGGATATTTGATGGGTAATGACCTTGGGAAATTAGAGGACGAGGCTATATTTGAAGACACTTCGAACACCATTAAAGAAGCTTTAAAAAATGTATACCAAATAAGTAATTCAAAAACCAGAATCTCTAAAACAGCTTTTGAAATAGCATTAAAACAATTAATATAATTTATTATGGAAACAATCATTCTTGTCATTTTTATTCTTGGATATTTAGCAATTACACTAGAACATAATTTAAAAGTTGACAAACTAGTTCCTGCCCTACTTATGATGGCATTGGCATGGGCCTGTGTTGCTATTGGGATCGATGGTTTTGAAACCTGGTTCGATTCTGCTAACCATAGCTTAATGAATGGAACACATGGCACAGAGAATTTCACTGATCTAGGACATGAGGACAGAATGGGAATTATGGAATCTACGTTATTACATCATTTTGGAAAGACTTGTGAGATATTGATCTTTTTAATTGGTGCTATGACCATTGTTGAAATAATAGACCACTTTAATGGTTTCTCTACCATAAAAAGCTACATTAAAACCAATAAAAAATCCACTCTTCTTTGGATCATGTCAATACTGGCATTTATCCTTTCAGCGATCATTGATAATTTAACAGCAACTATAGTATTAATTACAATTTTAAGAAAAATTATTCCAAGTAATAAAGATAGGATCTGGTTTGCTGGTTTGATTATTATTGCTGCCAATGCCGGTGGAGCCTGGTCCCCTATTGGCGATGTTACTACCACTATGTTATGGATTGGTGACAAAGTAAGCACCTTAAAACTAATGGAATATCTTATTCTTCCTTCTTTGATCTGCATGATCATCCCTACATTAATTGCCAGCTATTTAAAACCCTTCCAAGGACATTTTGAAGCCCCCGCTTCAGAAGGAGAAGATAATAGCAAAGGTCCACTAATGCTCTATTTGGGTCTTAGCTTGATCGTTTTTGTGCCTGTTTTCAAAACAATCACTCATCTTCCACCTTATGTGGGAATGATGCTTTCTTTATCTATAGTAGCGCTTGTAGCAGAGCTCATCACTGCGAGACAATTCAGCATGTCTAGCATAGGAGATGAATTAAGCAATCAAGAAGCAGGACACCATAACAGTCCGACTTTTGGTGCACTTTCAAAAATTGAGATGCCTTCTATATTATTTTTCTTGGGTATTTTAATGACTGTTGCAGCATTAGAATCACTTGGGATGATCTATATTTTCGGCAATGATGTTATGCAGTCTGGAATGAACCTAGATGTTTTTGTAATGCTATTGGGTGGCGGCTCTGCAGTAATAGACAATGTCCCCCTTGTTGCAGCTTCTATGGGAATGTTTCAGGCTCCACTAGACGATACTGTTTGGCATTTTATTGCTTATGCCGCTGGAACAGGTGGAAGTATGCTTATAATTGGATCTGCTGCTGGTGTAGTTGCTATGGGAATGGAAAAGATCTCTTTTTTCTGGTACCTTAGAAAAATAGGCTGGTTAGCACTTATTGGATATTTAGCTGGTGCTGGAGTTTTCATTTTATTTGAAAAGTTCCTTATCTAAGTAATAATTTCACCTATTTTCCGTTAATTACTGATATTAAGTTTATTTAGTTAATAAATAAGCATCCTCTTCCTTCAGAAATAAACAGCAAGCAGTTAATTTAGTCGTTATAAATTTTATACACTTAAATTATGAAAAGATCATTGCTGTACCTATCCATGTTTTTCATTTTATCCATGCCTTTAACAAATTATGCAGGAGAAGGAGATGAAGAAACTGTTGTAACAGATTCAACTCAAGGACCAGACCTATATGCTCCAGGAAACATACATCTGCCTGAAGACAAAAGCATTATTGACTTAATTCTTGGTTTTGAAAAAAAGGCAGTTAAATTAAAAGATGATGAGACTGGGTCTCCAACTTACATCTTCTTAGATAAGGACAAAGAGGGGAAAGAAGTATTTGCAGAATCAAAAGATGGAGAATACATTATAGTTGAAAAATACAGTATAACAAGTATTATTGTAATGTCTCTACTTTTCATTTTATCATTTATGACCGTCTTTATCTTTATAGAAAGATACAGAGCAGTTAGCGGTGCATCTAAAGAAAAAGATGATCATATGAAAGAGATCGATCTTTTCATTAAACAAAATGATCTTTACAATGCAAAAATAAGTGTAGGCAAATGGGCGCAATATTCAGATTTAGGAAAGTTAATTGAAAAAGGTATTATTCAGCATGCCGACAGAGGTAAAGACTTAAAAGAAATTAAACCCATCTTAGAAACTGAAGGAGAGCTTATTATAAGTAATCTTGAAAGAAGGTTATCTGTTATTGCTACCATTTCAGGCGTAGCCCCTATGCTAGGATTTTTAGGGACAGTTCTAGGGATGGTAAAGGTTTTTCAGGAAATGTCTGCTCAAGAATCATTTAAGATTAGTAATCTATCTGGAGGTATAATGGAAGCAATGATTACGACAGTAGGAGGGCTTATAGTAGGTATTATTGCCTATGTAGCCTATAATTACCTAGTTACTAAAGTTGAAAAAGTCGTTCATAATATGGAGCTAACTTCATTAAAATTAGTTGACTCATTAGATGACCTCAAGCATTCTCCTCAAAAACCGGCTTCAAGCACACCTCCTGCCAGCTCAAACGAAGGTTGATTAATCGCTTATAACTGATAAAAAAATGGGCTTAAAAACAGAAAATAAGATCAAAATGGAAGGAGGCATGTCTTCTATGACAGACCTTGTTTTCTTGTTACTCATCTTTTTTATTGTAATCTCTACTCTCATTAGTTCAGGAGTCAATATCGATCTTCCTCAGAGCAGTTCTTCTGAAAGCAAAGATAAGCCCCTAGAAGTGAACATTACAGAGAACAATGTGTATAAATTAAATGAAGACTTCACAACAGAATCTTTAAGCGAGCTTGAACAAAAAATAAAATTTAGTATTAACCCTGAAAAACCAGTAATTACATTGACTGGTCACCCAAAGAGCAACTGGGAAATGACTGTACATGTAATTGATATTGCAAAAAGAAATAACATAGAAATTGCATTAAAAGACTAAGATGGGATTTAAAACATCAAATAAAGTACGACTTGAAGGAGGTATATCTTCTATGACAGACTTAGTATTCCTCTTACTTATCTTTTTCATCATGGTTGCATCAATGGTTAATGAAAGTCATGAAATAACCCTTCCTGAAGGATCTGGTGACCCTTCAGAACACTCACCTGTTAAAGTCTATTTAACCAAAGAAAATAAATTCCTACTGAATAGTGGAACTGAAGAGTATTTACCAACTAATATAGAATTAGAAATTGAAAAAAGTCTTAAAGGAAATAATTCATTGGAATTATTAGCAGACAAAGAAGCTAGTAGAGAGTTCGCCTATCAGGTTATAAAATATGCAAAAACCAAACAGCTAAAGGTCATCATAAAAACCAAAGGAGGTTAAGACATGGATGCTAAAACTAGATGGGATAAAATCAAAAAACACAAATACAGCTGGATCACTGCAATAGTGAGCCATATACTTATTGTATTTTTTATCTTCAATAGCAAAGGCTGTGTTGAAATTCAATTACCGCCAGAATTCACACTACAGGAAGTCGTAATGGATTTTACAGAACCCCCCAAAAAACCTATTGAAAAAGGTGGTGGTGATGAAGGAGCATCAAAACCAGTAGAAGATCCAGAACCTCCATCTGGAAAAGAAGAATCAACCCAAGATGAATCACCTGTTGAATCTTCGGACGGATCTACAGATACTGAATCGGACCCCAAATACAATACTTCTAATCTTTTCGGAGAGGGGAATAGTGACCAAGGAACAGGAGATGGTGGAGGTGATGGCATGGGGGATGGAACAGGACCAAACACCCAGGGAACTGGATTGGGAAATGGAGATTATCGTACCATTAATAGTAGAACACTTAAAAATCCAGGTGAAGGTTCAGCTGCAGCAGAAGCAATTAAATGGAATGGTGGATACGTAATGGTAAAATTCATCATTTTAATCAATGGAAAAGTAGATAAAGCTACTGTTCTAAGAACCCACGCACAAACTTCTATTACCATGACAAATGCCCAGAAAAGTATGATTGAAAAGCAATGTAAACAGAACTTCAAATTTGATCCTGTTTCTTCTTCTAAAGGCAAAGAACAAGTGGTTTTAAGGATTCAATTCCAATTTGAATAAATGGATGATTACAAAGAGATCATTAATTATTTATTCAATCAATTTCCGCAATATCAACAATTAGGCAAACAAGCCTATAAAGCAGACCTTTCTAATATTACTGCACTATGTAAGCTATTAAATGACCCACATAAAGAGCTACCTTGTATTCACATTGCTGGAACCAATGGCAAAGGGTCTGTAGCACACATGTTAGCATCAATTTTTCAAGATGCTGGGTATCAAACTGGAATATACACATCACCTCACTTAATAGATTTCAGAGAAAGAATCAAAATCAATGGAGAATTAATCCCTAAAGAATTTGTGATTGAATTTGTCAATAAAAACAAGGATAATTATCAAAAAATTGGTGCTTCTTTTTTCGAATGGACCACTGCTCTAGCCTTCTATTATTTTAAAGCTCAAAATACAGACATCAACATTATTGAAACAGGATTAGGAGGAAGATTGGATTCTACTAATATCATACATCCCCAATTATCTATTATTACCACCATTGGACTTGACCATCAGAACATACTTGGAAATACGTTAAAAGAAATTGCAAGGGAAAAAGCAGGAATCATTAAAAACAACACACCAGTTGTTTTAGGCCCACAAATTACTGGACATCTATCTGTATTGATGGAAATAGCCCATGCTAAAAATGCCCCTCTGCTATACACTGAAAACATAAAAATAGGAACTGATCTTCATGGTAATTATCAGCAACACAATGGAAGTACAGTCTTTACTGCTTATCAAGCCCTAAAAAATAAATTTAATTTAACTACAGCACATTTTA
>Ga0206679_10002211_pt1 | contig 15525 bp, 11 predicted proteins | sample M110012015metaG_FD_155464 | JGI IMG/M metagenome (GOLD analysis project Ga0206679, IMG submission 155464) | Ammonia-oxidizing marine archaeal communities from Monterey Bay, California, United States - M1 100m 12015 | ecosystem: Environmental > Aquatic > Marine > Intertidal zone | place: USA... | reverse complement strand
GGAGGGGGCGGCAGAGGAGCTCTTTGCCCGGGCTCTCTGGCCGCCGAGGATAGCCACCTGGAGCGGGTCATTGGGCAAGTAGTTCCCCGTACGGACAGGGACGCGGCACTGACTTACCACCCAGGTACCGGGGCCAACTAGGTCTGGCCGAATCTTCTGGACCCGCGAAGGTCACTCAATCAGAATCTCTAAGCGCCCCACCGAGACCGTCCAGCCTTCCTCCCTTTGCCCTCCCCCAGCAACGATCCGAACCTCATTCCCGCCCCCGACGCGCGGGGACGGGTGGAACCGGAGGCCCTTGGTGACCCCTCTGACGAGTGGCAACGGCTCGCGGCCCAGGCGGAATACGAAGAGGCCTCCCAGGACGAAAACCCCTTCTACCCCCCGACCGAGGACATTCCCCAGCAAGTCGCTGAACCCACCGTCACCCTCAGCCCTGAGGAGCAACTCAGCGCTGCCAAGGCCAAAGTGAAGCGGGTCTGGGGCCATGACCAACTGCGCCCCCTACAAGAGGACGCTATGGCCGCGTTCCTTTCGGGCCAAGACGTCCTGGTCGTGCTGCCCACGGGTGGCGGCAAGAGTCTCTGCTTCCAAGCGCCGGCTATCGTGCGCCCCGGAGTGACCCTAGTGATCAGTCCTTTGATTAGTTTGATGAAGGACCAGGTCGACGGTCTCAAGCAAAGCGGCGTGCGCGCAGGGATGCTGACCTCCACCCAGGATGCAGAAGCAATAAGAGAGGTGCAAAGAAGCCTCGCCCGGGGAGAATTGGATCTGCTCTATTGTTCCCCCGAGCGCTTGAGCCTCCCGGGCTTCATTCCGCACCTCGTTCGCATGGGACTCTGCGCCATCGCAGTGGACGAAGCCCACTGCATCAGTCACTGGGGCCACGATTTCCGGCCCGACTATCGCCAACTGGGTGAGCTGCGCCAGAATGCTCCTGGAGTGCCCATGATGGCCCTGACCGCCACGGCTCCACCCCGAGTACGCGAAGACATCTCCGCCCAACTCAATCTTCAGCAGCCCGCGAAATTGGTGGGCGACTTCGACCGGCCAAACTTGACCTACCGCGCCCAACCAAGGGGCAAGCTCTTGACCCAAGTGCTGACGGTCATCGAACGCCACTCGAAAGAAGCGGGCATCGTCTATGCCCTTCGGCGCACGGACACCGAGGACTTGGCCCGTGACTTGGCCAAGGCGGGCATTCGCGTGGGCGCCTATCACGCAGGACTGAGCGCAGCCAAGCGCAACAAGGTGCAGGAAGACTTTCTGGCCGAGCGCCTGGACGTGGTGGTGGCAACAGTGGCCTTTGGCATGGGTATCGACCGCTCCGACGTGCGCTTTGTGATCCACGCAAGTCTACCCAAGGGCATCGAACAGTACAGCCAAGAGACCGGTCGCGCGGGCCGGGATGGTTTGGCGGCAGAATGCATTTTGTTCTATGGGGGCTCGGACCATCACACCTGGAAGCGCTTGATGGAACGCAGTGCAGAAGACGCGGCGGGAACCGGCGTGGCCAGCGCCATGGAAGACCTCGACAACGCCCTGAGTCGTCTGGGCGAAATGTGGGGGCTAGCGGCCTCGGCCACCTGCCGCCACCGCACACTGGTGGAACACTTTGGCGGCGTTTACCATCCCCCCAAGGATGCCCAGGGCTGCGGCGCCTGTGATGTTTGCTTGGGCGAACTAGAGACACTGACGGACGCCCTCGTCACTGCCCAGAAAATCCTCTCCTGCGTGGTGCGCTGCGACCAACGATACGGGGCCGCCCATGTGACCGAAGTCCTGCGCGGGGCAAAGACCCAAAAAATGCGCGACACGGGCCACGACCAGCTCTCGACCTATGGGCTCCTGAGCGAATTCAGTGCCAGCGAATTGCGCGGCCTGATCGACCAATTGGTGGCCCTTGGCCATCTCGGCGTGGCGTCCGGGGACTACCCCACCCTGTTCCTCACCCAAAGCGGCGCCAAGGTCATGAAGGCCGAGGAAGAGATCACCCTGCTGCGGCCCAAGCGAGCGACCAAATCTTCCAAGCGCCGGGCCCCACAGATTCCGGACGACGACACCCCCGTCGCCACGGCCCTTTTCGACCTGCTGAAGAAGAAGCGCCGGGAGTTGGCCGCTGAACGGGAAATTCCGCCCTATCTGATCGCCAATGACCGCACCTTGACCCACTTAGCGGCGCACCACCCCAAGACCGATGCGGAGTTGCTCAGCACCCCCGGCATTGGCGAGAAAAAGGCGCGGGACCTGGGGCCAATCTGGCTTGAGATCATCCGGGATTGGCTGGCGCAGCAGCCGCCCGCTTAGGGGCTCGCACAGATTGGGCCCCCTAAGGATCCGGCCCCAAGAATTCTCGTTTCGAGAGACCAGCATGGTCCAAAGTGAGGTCGAAGCTCTGTTTCGAAACACTATTGGCCTGCCCTGAGGCACCTTCGGACTCGGAGGGGATTGAAAATCAAAATGGCCCTGCCCCCTGCGCGATCAAGAGAGCAGACACGCTTGGCGAAGCGTCTTGAGAGTCCACGGGAGACTCCAAGGACGGTTTCTCCCCGGCGCCCAAGATCCGTTAGGAAACCGGGCTCACCCATTTATTGATCCTCCTTCAACCTCCGATTGTGACACCCATGCAGATTCGATCCCCGCGCCCCCTGATCCCCTATCTTCTTGCCGGCGCAAGCCTGCTCGCATTGGCCAACGCTGGTACCAGCGGCGGCGAAACACCCACTCACCAGCTGCTCGACACCCCGGGCGATCCGGGCACCACTGCAAGCAGCAATGACGGAGATACCCCGTCGCCGGTTCCAGCCCCAGTGATTCGTTCGCGCTATGGCAAGCTGAACCTCAGCACCTGGCCTTCCCTGATTCCCACTCAAGTTCATAGCCGAGTGGAATGGGTTTGGCCCGTGGCCGAGGCCATGGGTGCACGCATCGACATCCAAGAGGGAGGCCGCGTAGTGCTGCTGACTTCCCAGGAGCGCCAGTCGAAAGTCCGCCGCCGTGCCTCGGCTATCCGCCGCACGGTTGCAGCCTTTGACGAGCTCCTCCCCTGGTCCGCCCCTAGCCATGTTCCCACAGAAGCGGAACACCAAATCCACGCCGAGCGCCTAGTCTTCAGCGATCCCGAGCCGGTGATCATCATCGCTTGCGAGGCGAAAGACTTTGAGACCGTCCAGAAAATTCTGGCAGAGCTGCATTCTGAACCCGAGCAATCGGACCCCTATGGTTGCGATGACCTAGATCGTTTTGTCAGCGTATTCGTGGAGGAACCCGAGGATATGACCCGCTGGATTTCGGGCAACGCCTTGACCCATCACTTGACCCGCGCGCTCTTGGCGGAACGCTACGGGCGTTTGCCCGAATGGTTCAGCGAAGGCCTCGCGTGCCACATCGAAAAGGAACTCACCGGACGCCTGAGCGCCCTGCCCCACCGACCTAAGGAACTCGAGCGCACCACCGCCGATGGTTGGGAACGGGAATTAAAAACACGCTTCCGCCAGGACCAACAACAGTCCGTGAGCATGGCGGCCCTGGCACGCTTCCGTTGCTTGGCTTGGGAAGAAACGACTCTCTCGGAAGCCACCGGCTTGGTGGCCTTTTTGGCCGAACACCACACTTCGGGCTTCGCGCCCTTCACTGCGGACCTGGCCATGAACGTAGACCTGGTCTGCCGAGGGGTGCAACCCGATGGCAGCGTACAGTCCCTTGAGAGCACCTACCTGGGCCAGACCGTCCAGGGCCAGTTGCTGGCCGATCACTTCGGCCCTGGGGTGCTGGACGAGTGCGCACGCTCCTTCCGCTCCGGCGGTCGTTATCGGGCTCCGAAAAATTAGCGCTTCAGGGTAAAACACCCGAACTGAGGATTCTCACCCGGGGGACAAGCCCACGCTTGTCCCCCGGGTGATTTTTTCGTCTAGGCAAGCCAGGCTAGGCTTGCCTCCGAGGCCCACCAGCGCGACAATCAACCCTGAGATGAGGGTTCTTCAACTAGAGATCAATGGCGATGCGCGGGAGGTGGCAGCGCACGACCACTGGACGCTACTGGAGGTCCTGCGTTATTCCCTGGGACTCGTGGGTTCCAAGCAAGGCTGCGACAAGGGGGACTGCGGCTCCTGCACGGTGCTGTTCGACGGCAAGCCCGTGTTGTCCTGCTTGACCCTTGCGGGCAGCGCGGTTGGACATCAGGTCACCACCATCGAAGGTCTCGCCCCAAAACCAACGGGCACCCTGCAACCAGTTCTCGATCCGGTCCAAGTCGCATTCAATGACTGCGGCGCATTGCAGTGCGGTTTTTGCCAACCGGGAATGATGCTCAGCGCCCGTGCCCTCTTGAACACAAACGCCGAGCCCAGCCGCGAAGAGATCCACCAGGCTCTTTCGGGCAACCTCTGCCGCTGCACGGGCTACACCCAAATCGTGCAGGCGGTAGAGACCGCCGTGGCCCGCATTGCGCAGGGAGACGGCGCTTCGGCATCCAATGATGGAGCTGCTGGTCATTCTCCCCCAGACGATGGAGTCTCCGCTTGAGCGCCCGCGACCAACACGGCCTGGCGGCACCCCACGGGGATTTCCAAATCATCGGCAAGCCCCAGCGCAAGATCGATGGCGCCGCCAAGGCAACCGGCAGTGCACTCTACACCGATGACCTCACACTTCCGGGCATGCTGCACGCCAAGACACTGCGCAGCCCCCACCCCCACGCGCGCATTGTGTCCATCGACACCAGCGCAGCCCAGGCCCTGCCCGGTGTGCATGGGGTCATCACAGGTAAGGACCTGCCCACCCCCTATGGGGTGATCCCATGGACCCCGGACGAGACCGCCCTAGCCGTAGGCAAGGTACGCTTCATCGGAGACGAGGTAGCAGCGGTGGCAGCCGTGGACGAAGACACGGCCCTGCGCGCTTTGGAATTGATCCAAGTTGAATACGAGGTGCTGCACTCCTATCAAGATCCAAAGGAAGCCCTCGAACGCGACGAGCCCACGATTCACCAAAACAAACGGGGCAACAACGTGTCCAAGCGCGTGAAGCTCGACTTTGGCGAAGTGGATCAGGCTTTCGAAGCCAGCCCGGTGGTGATCAAGGGGGACTACTCCTTCCACGGCTCAACCCACGCGGCGATTGAGCCCCACTGCGCCCTGGCCCAAGTGGATGGGGATGGACTCTTGACTCTCTGGTCCGCCACCCAAATTACCCACTATGTGCACCGCGCGCTCTCGTCGGTGTTGGACCTTGCCCCGCACCGCATCCGGGTCATTCAGCCAGCCATCGGCGGCGCCTTCGGGGGCAAGAGCGATCCCTTTAGCCTCGAATTCTGCGTGGCTAAACTCGCCCAGATCACAGGCCGACCGGTCAAGATGCTCTGGGCCCGGGAAGAGGTTTTCTACGCCCACCGGGGACGCCACCCCATGGAAATGCAATATTCCCTGGCGGCGAATGAAGATGGCAAGATCCAAGGGGTCGATGCGCGCATTCTGATCGACGGGGGCTCCTATAGTTCCTTTGGGTTGGTTACGACCTATTACTCGGGGCAGTTACTCACGGGCCCTTACGACTTCCCCACCTACCGTTTTGACTCGACCCGGGTTTTCACCAACAAGCCACCCTGCGGACCAAAGCGCGGCCATGGTTCGGTGCAGCCGCGTTTTGCTTTCGAGGTGCAACTCGACGAGCTTGCAGAAAAACTGTCTATCGACCCGATCGAACTGCGCCGACGCAACAGTATCGGACCCCAAACCAAAACCGTGAACGGCCAACGGATCACGTCCTGTGGCTTTGACGAGTGCCTTCTTCAGGTGGAAGAGGCCAGCGATTGGAAGAACAAGCGCCAAAACCTTGGATCAGGCAAGGGCGTGGGCGTCGCAGGATCCATGTACATATCGGGCACGAACTACCCCATCTATCCCAACGAGATGCCCCAGGCGGGAATCCAAATCAAGGTCGATCGCTCGGGCGTCGTGACCGTGTTCTCGGGAGCCAATGACATCGGCCAGGGATCGAGTTCCATGGTCGCCTATGTGGTCGCCGAAGAACTCGGGCTGACCCTCGACATGCTGCGGGTGGTTGCGGCGGACACGGACCTTTGCCCGGTGGACCTGGGTGCCTATTCCTCGCGGGTCACTTTCATGGTGGGCAATGCCGCCATCGACGCCAGTCGCAAATTGCGCAAACTGGTGGTGGGTTCCCTGGCCAAGCACTGGGATGTGGAAGAACGCCGGGTTCGATTGGTCAAGGGCGAGGCCCTCGACCTGGAAGATCCCGAGCGCCACATGACCATGGCAGAAGCCTTCCAAATCGCCGAGGTAGAGCACGACACCCTAGGGGCCACGGGCTCCTACAACACGCCTACCCTGGGCGGCGACTACCGGGGCGGCTCTATCGGCGCCTCCCCCGCCTATTCCTTCAGCGCCCATGTGGTGGAAGTCGAAGTGGACGAAGAAACCGGTCGTATTGATGTGCAAGAGGTCTGGTGCGCCCACGATTGCGGCAAGGCTTTGAACCCTATCCTGGTATCCGGTCAGATCGAAGGCTCGGTGTATATGGGCATTGCCGAGGCCCTTTACGAGCACCATCGAACCAACCGTTTTGGTCTGCACTCGGGGCCGAGCCTGTTGGACTATCCCTTGGCCACGACCCTCGACACGCCCGAGATCAAATCACTGATTGTGGAAAGCAACGATCCGGAAGGCCCCTATGGTGCCAAGGAAGCGGGCGAGGGGCCCTTGCACTCGGCGATCCCCGCCCTCTCCAATGCAATATTCGATGCGGTAGGAATCCGACTGCGGCATCTGCCATTCACTCCTGATGTGGTGCTACGCGCCCTTCGCGAAAAACGCACGAACGACAACCAGGCCCCCAGCCCCGGAAGCGACGCCTGATGCTACGTCTACCCTCCTTTCAATTAGAAGAGCCCAAGAGTCTCTATGCCGCCCTAGTCCTGCTGGCGGAAGCCAAAGGGGAAGCAATGGTAATCGCCGGGGGGACGGACCTCTTGCCCAACCTCAAGCACGGCTTATTCGCGCCCAAACTCCTGGTTTCCCTGGCGCGCATCGAGGGCTTTGTGGGCATCGAAGAGGAACCCGACGGAGCGCTCTTGGTCGGTCCCATGACGCCCCTCGCTCGGGTGGCAGAGTCAGAGCTCGTACAAGCCAAGGCCCCCGCCCTGGCACAAGCCGCGTCCTTGGTAGCGGGCCCCCAACTGCGCACCCAAGGCACCCTGGGTGGCAATGTGATGCTGGACACGCGCTGTCAGTGGTACAACCAAACCCACTTTTGGCGCCAGTCCCTGGGCTATTGCCTCAAGAAAGACGGCACTGCTTGCCATGTGGTCCAAGGTGGAAAGAAGTGCGTGGCCGCAGCCAGCAATGACACGGCACCGGCCTTGATGACCTTGGGCGCCACCCTTCGTTTCGAGCGCCTCAACGAGAAACGCGAGCTGCCGATCAAGTCCCTTTGGTCTCCGGACGGCATCTGGAACAAGCGCTGCGACAAGGACGAGCTATTGACCGCGATTCGAATCCCCGCCCAAGATCCGGGGCACCGGGGTGCCTATGGCAAGCTGCGCACCAGGGAGTCCATCGACTTTCCCCTGCTCGGGCTGGCTGCGCGCTTGACCCTGGACAACGAGGGGTGTGTGCAGGATGCGGAGATCTCGGGGGTCGCCCTCGCGGCCCGACCCTCCCCCGTGCGCGGCGTAGCCGATGTCTTGAGAGGGACCCTGCCGGGGACCGCCGAGTTCGACGAAGCGGTGGAAGCCGTTGCCCAATTGGCCTACAAGCAGCTACGGCCCCTGGATAATGTCCCGGGGTCAGCCTGGTATCGCCGGGAAATGGTCCCGGTCCTCGCTCGGCGCACCCTGCAAGCAGCGGCCAAAGGCGAAGGCCCGGTACACCCGCTCTAGCTTCCCTGAACAAAGGACCGCACGCGCATGTAGTCCAGCTCCGCGCGAGTGGAAAAGCAGGCGAAACCCAAGGGCAAGCAGGGGAGCATTTCGGGTCGCACTTCGCAACGCACCCCCTTGAGGTTTTGGGTCAACCGCAACTCCCCGTCCAACCAAACGCGCAAGCCCTCAGCCTCCACCACTAGGCGCACGTGCATGGTCTGTTCCGGAGGGGTCCAAAGGTAGAAAGTACTTTCGTTCCTTGAGGCATCCTCCTCATCCAAATTAGAGAGCCCACAGGTTGCTCCGCCCCAACCTCCGAGGATCAGAGTCAAGTGCCCCTGCTGCACGGGAAAGGTCAGGCCACAAAAAAAGTCGTTGCCCACTTTGCGGCGGCAACTCACCTCCAGTTCGAACGGGATTTGGGGCAAGGACCCTGTGCGCGTAATTCCTGTCAAGGGATAGCCTGCGTGCAAAAGCAAGGTGTCATGGGAAAACTCCAGTTCCCCCTGCCCACCAAAGGGCGTCGCTTGCCAGCCCAGCATCGGGTCCCTGGCGGTGCAATCTAAGAGCGCTTCCCATGGGGCCGCGGGGCTCGGTACACAGGAACTTACGCAGGCAACGAGTAGTAGGCAGCCGCTCGCTTGAAAGGATATTGAACGGGTCGCGGCAAGAGACGTCACCCGCCGCAGGACCCTGCCAGCAATACTCTTCAGCACCAAATTCCCCTGACTGCTCCCCACCCAGGATAGGTTACCCCCGGGGCGGCTAACAAGCTAGCCTCTACGGGAATACCCGGATATAATTTCGATTTCCAATCATTTCCTGGCGCTTCCTAGCGAAATGCCCTATACTCTCCGCTCGTTTTCCCCTTGGGGCACCGAAGCATACCAACTCAGTTCAAGCAAACACCCCAATTAAGATGTACGGAATGGTCAACCGGGCCCTCAAAGCCCTCCTCTGCGAACAATTTGGCGAGTCCACCTGGCACGAGATCCGATCAAAGGCTGGGGTCGAGGAGGACGATTTCGCCTCGATGAAGGCTTATGACGACTCCATTACCTATGATCTGGCGGGCGCTGCCAGCGAAGTGCTCGACACCCCCGTCGATGACCTACTGCGGGCTTTTGGCAATTACTGGGTCAAGTTTGCTGGCGAGTCTTCCTATGCCATTCTGCTCGATCAGGCTGGCGACACGCTGAGCGAAATCCTGACCGGGTTGGATGAGATGCACACGCGACTAGCGCTCGCGTTCCCCGAGCTACGTGCCCCTTCGTTCCAAGTGGTGAGTGACGATGGCAAACGGATCACGTTACGCTATGTGTCTTCCCGACCCGCCCTCGTGCCCTTTGTCTGCGGCCTGATCGAAGGTCTTGCCACGCGCCTTGGAGTGAAAGTCGCTGTCGACCTCATGCAGCCCAAGAGCGACTCGAATCCCTCAGATATCCTAAGCGTCACACTGTTGGCGCATTAGAGCACACCCTGCATCCCGCATACCCCATGAGCCAATCCGCCTCAGCTTTGCTCGACTTCGCGAGTCCCTTCCACGTGTGTTGCGACCGCGAGTGGAAGGTCGTGAGTGTGGGCCCCAGCATGGCCGAACACCTCGACTTTGAGCCCACCGGGCGCTGCCTCAGCGATTTGCTTGAGTTCTCCAGACCGAAGGTCAGCCACCCAAATGGCTTGAACAAGCTCCCCCGCCAATTGCTCCTCTTGAAACTCAAGAGCACCGGCCTCGACTTGCGCGGACAGTGGGACGACATGCCCTGGCCTGGGCTCCATAGCGGCGAAGCGGGCCGCGTGCTACTCTGCTCCCCTTGGATCACAAGCGAAAATCAGTGGCGCCAGACGGGACTCAAACTTCGTCAATTGGGTCCCCAGGATAGCTCCGGAGAATACCTGCTGCTGCTCGCCGCTGCCCGCGAACAGGCCCTTGATGTGGCACGGCTCGCAGACTTGGCCACGATCCGGGAATCCCGCTTGGAGAGGCTCGTTCAGCGCATGCGCGAAGGACTCTTGCTCATCGATAGCAAGGGGCGAATCGAATCCGCCAATCCAGCAGCTTGTCGGCTGCTGGGATTCAGGCCCATCCAGATTGATGGTTCCTTGCTAGGCGACCTGTTTTCCGCGCTTCCCAAACGAGATGAATCCTCCGAGGACCTTGAGTGGATGGTGAAGAAAAACGGCGGAGACAGCTTCAGAGCCCGTGGTTCCCGATATAGCATGCGCACCAGCGAGGGGGAAACCTATGCGCTGCTCTTCCGGAATGTCGCCGAGGAAGAGCAGACTTTGCAAATGCGCAGAACCTTCCTTTCCATGGTCAGCCACGAACTGCGCACCCCCCTCTCGGCAATCAAAGCGCCCCTGAGCATGAGCCTCTCCGGACACCTCGGCAAACTCAGCCCCAAGGTCAGAGATGTCCTTGAAATCGCCACTCGCAATGCCGACCGCCTGCACCAGCTGGTAGACGATGTGATCGACCTAGAGCGCTTGGAGTCCAATGCGCTACCCTTGCATCCCTCGAAATTCAAGAGCAGCGACCTCACCCGAAGCCTGCTCGATGAATTGGGTTCAATCGCATCGGACGCTCACGTGGCTCTGGAATTTGAAGTTGAGGGATTTTCTCTGGTGGCAGACCAGGGCCGCATTTTGCAGGTGCTCACCAACTTGCTGGGCAACGCGATTCGTCACTCCCCCGATGGAAGCACCGTGCACCTGCGTTTGCTCCAAAGAGATTCCTACGCTCGCTGCGAGATCACCGACGAGGGCCCTGGAATCCCAGCAGAGCTACGCTCCCGCATTTTTGATCGCTTCTTCCAGGTGAGTTCCGACACCGAGCAACCCAGCGGCGGAACGGGCCTTGGCCTCGCAATCTCCCGACTGATCGTCGCCCAACATGGGGGCCGAATTGGTGTAGAAGAGGGTCCCCGTGGATGCGGGAGTACCTTTTGGCTCGAAACCCCTCTTACTGGCCTGTAGGTGAACACCCATGAAGATACTTGTCGTTGACGACGATGCGGACTTGCGGGTCCTGCTGAGCCTAGCCCTGCATGACATTGGCAAGATGGATATCAAGACCCTCCCAGGTGGATCCGGCATCGTCGAGACCGCCGCTGTCGGAGGCTTTGATGGAATCCTTCTCGACGTGATGATGCCACGACCCACCGGTCCCGAGTGCCTTGAGATGCTCCGCCAAGACGAACGCACCAAGAACATCCCTGTCATCTTTTTGACAGCCAAGGGTGGGGACGAAGTCCTCGCCAACCTCGCTAAACTGAGCAGTTACATCGTCCTCACGAAGCCCTTCGACCCCATGACCCTAGCCGACAATCTGCGGTTTCTGCTCAATAAGGACTGAGGACGCTCAACAAGTGGGCCCCTAAGATAGGTTCAAGGGCAGAATTGAACTTCAAGTCCGTTGGCGAAGTTGAAGGTCGATCCCCCGAAACCGGGATCCCGGAACCAGAAGGAGAAGTACCAGGTCTCTCCATTTTGAATCCCTCCACCCATAGGCAGGTTGGGGAAATCCAACGCAACCTGGGCGCCCCCTAGGGGATCAATGCTCACCGGTGGCAGCAGACGGAAGAGCGAGCCACCCACACAGCGTACGCCCGCGCCCGTGGGCGCAGCGGCCGTAGCGTCCCCGTAGTAGAACAGGCCAAACTGCCCTGGTGTCGCACCGGAAACACTCAAGCTGAAGTTATTGTCGCTCACGTTCTGGGAGCCGGCACCTTGGATCACAGCTCCTAGACCGAATGAATTGGGTGACACAGCGCAGTAAGTGCTCGGAGCGGGACAACTGCTGGGATCGTCCAGGTAGCTGGCCTCAAAATCATCCAGGGCCGCTTCCACGATGGATCCACTTCCAAGATCCGACGCCTGCACCCGCAAGCGCATGTTGCTAGTGGGCGTCATCAAGCTGGCGACCTGAATCCGGTGCTCGATCCAACCGCCCGTGGCTTGATTGCCCGTGGGCCCCACGACTTCTGCCGCGGTCCAATTTGCTCCACCATCGGCGGACAGATCGATCAACAAGCTGTCCGTTTGGGGTGTCGCTCCGGTTTCATTGGAGTACCAACGCCAGTAGGAAATCTGCTGGGCGGTGCCTGCACTCAGGTCAAACACGGGACTGATCAGAGTGGTAGTTCCCCCGTCCACATCGTTTTCTCCAAGAGAGCCTCCAGCCGTGCCCTGCCCGGTGAACCAGCAGTTGCTCCCCACTGGGCTGTGGTCATTTTCTGGTTGAGCTGCGGTGCCGATGGGGTTGCCCACCTCCCAGGTTCCCGTGGTCGCATCATTGGGTGCTCCCACGGTCCAGCCGTTGGCTCCGGATTCAAAGTCATGAGAGGCTACGACCACTTGGGTGCCCACGTTGAAGGTCAACGGGTTCGCCGCTCCCCCATCCGGGAAGGCTCCCGACTGGCCGCCGGAATCCGTGCCCGTGATGAAGTACTCGACAATCGCCGCGCCCTGGAAGTTCGGGATGTCCGCCTCGTAGAGGTCCGGCCCCACCAGAGTCATAGGCGTCTGGAATGAACCAGCCCCGCTCCAGCCATAGTGCAAGAAGGCGCTGGTCAGGGGCGGAGTGATGCCCGCGACGATGGTGGCTTGAACCGTGTAAGGCCCGAGGTTGTCGGGCACATCCGGCAACTGGGTCACGCCGCTGATGACCACAAAGGGCAAGTCGTAGCCCGGGAAGCCCTGGGCCCGGAAACCGCTGTCGATTTCCGCATAGTTGGGGGTGCCATTGCCGATGGCCCCATCGTCGTCATCTAGGGTCAGCCATTGGATCTCGATGATCGAGTCGATCTGGGTTTGGTCGTAACCATTCAACCAACCGAGGAACAATTGATCGGCGGTTTGCCCACCAAGCACGTTCCCCAGGTTGCTTTGCAGGGCTGCACGCACCTTCCAAGCGGCGCCCATCCAGACTTCGCCGTCCGAGTGCACCTGGCCATAACAGCCACCGTTGCCGTCGCCGCAATACTGGCGCGTGTTGAGACCGTTCCGAATCTGCCCGGTGCCCCCAAAGAAGCCTTCTCCCACGATCGGCGTATCATAGGTGTACATGGCATATACATCCGAGTTGCCCTCACCCATGCCGTCCGACCCATTGCCCGTGTTGTAACGGACGTTCAGCCAGTGACCCAATTCATGGGCCACCACATTGGAGAACGAGGTGTTCGAACACCCCCCTCCTTCTGCATAGAAGTTCGTGGAACTGCCATTGAAGAACGCGTTGCAGGTGGAAGACAGGTTGGTGTTGGACACCACATTGAAGTCCGCTGTGGTGTCTCCCGGGAATGTACTGGTGATAAAATCACGCACGACCCCGTTGTGGATGAATGCGTTTGCCTGGGCGGTTAGGAACTCGGTGGGGTTTGGGTTCATGACCAGCACATTGGCTTGATTGGGCTGCACGTTGTTGAAGGTGACCGAGTAGTCCGTTCCCTGGTCATGGTTCACATCGCTGTAGTCCCCAAGGAATGAGACCGTCAAGTTGACCGGGCTGTTGACCCCAGAGATCGTGAAGTTTCCATCCACGTCCGTGTCCACGGTGCCTGCAGAGCTGGTCACCCGCAGAAAGGGCACGGGAATGGGCGTTTCGTTGGCAACCGTATCGTTCGAGCCACTGCCGCCCGTGGCTAAGCAGTCGATGCGACCGGTAACATCGAAGTGATGGATTGCTTCGTCCCGGCGCAAGAAGGCACCGTCAGCGGCGGCGACCATGTAGATCGCGCCCTGGGGATCAAAGCCGTCTCTCTCGGACAACACCTGCACGCGCCAGGCCAATTGACCATAGGCACGCCCGTCCTCCTCCAGTCGAGCGAACAGAAGCTCGGGCTCGGAAACCGAAGTGGCACTCAAGCGGGTCTCGGCCCGGAAGAAACGCAGGGCGCGGGCTTCGGCCGCATCTGCATCAATGGAGGGAGCTGCTGACAATCCACTCAGACCGGGGAGGGTTGTGTTGGCCAACGAGAGCAAACGCCCCTGGGGGCTGAAGAGACCATTGACGAATGCGCGCTCCACCGGAACTCCGCCGATTTCTTGACCCAATTGAACAGTCATCTTGTCCGTGCCGTTCGCCATGCCAAAGGGCAAGAAGTTCACCTCAAGGTTCACCAACTCACTGGGCTGCACACCTATGAGCGGACTGGCCTCGGCGGCCCAAACCCGGGTCAAACCAAACCAGTCGTTGTCGTCGGTGGGCTCGAAGGGTGCGGCCGCGTTGAAACCAAAAAGGATCTCCGCATAACCGGTGTTGCGGTCCCAACGAACTTGCCACTCTTCCCCATGGTTGACTTGCCAGGCATCCATGGCCGGCTCAAGTTGGGGAAAGTTACCATCTGCTTCAGGACTCTGTGGCAGGGCAGGAATCAAAAGGAGGGAAATCAGTGTCAGGTTCATCGGAGTGAGTGTTCTAAGGATTAAGAGATCGAGGGAGAGAGCCTACTGGACGCTGGCAATCAAGCCGCAGTTCCTGCAAATCTCTCCTTTCGATGCGGCACGGATCAACGGCCGACGGTGTATTCTGCCTGTCTCTAGCCATTTGTGCAGGGTTTGGTTTCCCCCTACTCCAGGTAAGGCAGGGGAGAGGGCCCCACGGACACGAACTGGACGGAATCCGGCTGTCTTGAGTCCTCGCATCACTCGGGGCAAGAAAAAACCTCCTCAGCGTGCCCCAACAAGGGACTCACTTGAGGCTTCTTCCTGCACTTCCCTGGCGGGCTCCGGAGTTTCCGCACCTAGGTCTCTGATCGGCGTGTCCCGAGGACCCATCACCGGCGACAACACAAGCGGAACCGGCAAGCCTAAAGCCTCGGGTTCGGCCGCTATCACCGAATCCGGCGCGGTGCTGCGTTGCAATCCAAAGGCTATGCCAGCGCCGAGGAGGGCACTGAGCCAGGGGAATCGAAAGGGACCTTTGGGCCGGGAAAGCATGCGGGAAGCTTTGTAGCAACTGCGAGCCCCTGAAAACCAGCCTCCCCGGGAAATCCCGTGGAATCAGACCTCCCCCGGCCCCGGGGGCAGACTTGGGGCCACCCGCTCCCTATGCTGCGGGCATGGCCAAAAGCCCAGGCAGCCCCACCCTCATCCTGATCCCTACCCGCCTCGAAGCCCTAGGCATCGAGCGCGCCGGGGGCCTAGGCTGCGGTCAGGGCCTGCTAGAGGTCGCTGGCTTCGGCCCGGTGGCCTCCGCCGCCCGCTGCGCCCAGTTGATCGCCCGCTTCGCCCCGCGCCGGGTGCTACTGCTGGGCATCGCGGGGACCCTGGATGGGGACATGCTCCCCGTGGGCACGGCCCAGCGCATGGGCGAAGTTCTGCTCGATGGGGTTGGCGCCGGGGAAGGTCCCGAACGCATCGGGCCCAAGGCCATGGGCCTGCCCCAGTGGCAACCGGACGGGGACCTCACCCCGATCCACGACTCCCTCCTTCTGCCGGGAGGCCAAGGCCGACTACTCACGGTTTGCGCCGCCAGCGCGAGCCTCGCACAGGCCCAAGACCGCCGGGAACGCTTTGCCGCCAAAGCGGAAGACATGGAAGGGTTCGCGGTGGCCCTCGCCTGCTCCCTCGCCGCCACCCCTCTGGCCATCATCCGTGGAATTTCCAATCACGCGGGAGAGCGCGACGCCTCCAAGTGGCGCGTG
>Ga0206679_10002209_pt1 | contig 15536 bp, 27 predicted proteins | sample M110012015metaG_FD_155464 | JGI IMG/M metagenome (GOLD analysis project Ga0206679, IMG submission 155464) | Ammonia-oxidizing marine archaeal communities from Monterey Bay, California, United States - M1 100m 12015 | ecosystem: Environmental > Aquatic > Marine > Intertidal zone | place: USA... | reverse complement strand
AAAATCAGATTAATGTCTCAGATATAGTAGCAAATGCATCCAACATGTCAGAATAATTTTTACTTAATTTTGATTTTTCAAGAAATTTTGGAATCCTCATAGTTCCAGTTAGTTTCAACTCCACATCAACTAAAATTTTAGTTCCTTCAGGAATTTCAATAAACTCCTGTCTAATGTAGCTGCCCTTAGATTTACCACCAATCACATAAACCTCATGAAGTATGGAAGGTTTAGTGACATGTTTGGCCATAAATACAAATTCCATCTCTCCAAGTTTGAGGTGTTCTTCTACAACTGCAACATTTTCTCTAACAGAACGAACACGAATGGATGGAAAATATTGAGGAGTTAATTTTTCATAATTTTCATAATTTGAAAAGATTTGAAAAACATTTTCTCGTTTTGCATGAACAATTTTCTCTATAGAAAACGAAGCCAACAGCGTTTTATTGATTACCCCAGCGAGGGTATAAATCATGATCTATATCAAATTGGTCTAAACATTTTCCAACTCCATGATTTACAATGTCATCTATTGTTTTTGGACGAGTGTAAAATGCAGAAACGGGAGGCAAGATAACCACACCCAATCGAGATAATTTCAACATGTTTTCCAAATGAATTGCAGATAACGGAGTTTCTCTAACCATCAAAATTAATTTTCTATTTTCTTTTATTGTAACTCCAGCAGATCTTGCTACAAGAGTATCATCATAACCATTTGCAATGGCAGATAATGTTTTCATGCTACAAGGAGCAACGATCATACCATCAATTCTATGAGTACCGCTAGAAACACTTGCTGCCATGTTTTTTTCATCTGAAGTGGTAGTAGCTAGAGATTTTACATAATCAGGAGTGTATTCAGTTTCCATTGAAATGCATTTTTCACCCCATTCGGACATTATCAAATGGGTTTCAATATCCAATGTTTTTAATGTCTCAAGCATTCTAATGCCATAAATTACACCAGTGCTACCGGTGATTCCAATAATTAATTTCAAAGATTAGTTTGGAAAATGAAAGTATCTACCATAAACTTTTGAAAAAGATTATTTTTATTATTATTCAACATTTGTCCAGTACCTCCTTATTTTATCAAGGATTTTTATCAGATAAATAGATGATTATTTGATACAAACATCAAATCAAGAAAAAGATTTTCAAATAATTAAATTGTAAATTAGAATTTGATCGATATTAAATTTAACCAATTACCACAAACAATTTTTTTTATATAGATTAAGGCTAAAAGTTGCAAAAGAAAGACGTGTCCATAATCCCACAGGGTTTGAAATTCTATCAAAAAAAATACGTGTTAATCATAAACAAGAAAAAACCCAGCCTATTTCAAAAATAATCCATCCTAATTAGAAAAAAGGTCAAAGATTTTCAGATACATCGTTTTCAGAAGCCAGTGATTCTTTTTCTAATTTTCTGCGTTTTATCCACAGTGAAATTCCCCCAACAGCCATGGCAGTAAGTAGAATCACACCGGCCATTTGAAGCTCTACAGAATAAAACATGATAAATGATAATTAACAATTAAGAAAAATCTTGTGGTTTGTGTCGATCTGCCAGATTGGGATTTTACATATATTAGATACTGATTTCTAGGCATCATATGATCAAGGGATCTGAAATCAAAAAGATAGTCAACGACTATTCAGATGTCAAAATAGGGGTTCTTGGAAGTCACTCAGCTCTAGAAGTAATGGATGGAGCAAAGGATGAAAATTTTGAAACTAAAGTATTTTGTCAAAAGGGAAGAGAAGGCCCATATCAAAGATTTGGAAGGATTGCAGACGAGATCATAGTTTTAGATAAATTCAAAGACATGGCATCTGCAAAAAATCAAAAAATGTTAAGGGATTCAAATACAATCATAGTTCCACACAGATCCCTTACTGTCTATTTAGGATACAAAACAATTGAAGACACATTCAAAGTTCCAATTTTTGGAAACAGAAAATTATTCCAAGCAGAAGAAAGAACTGCAAAGAAAGGACAGTACTACTTGTTGGAAAAAGCCAGGATAAAATATCCAAAATTATTCAAGGATCCTAAAAGAATCAACAAGCCATGCATTGTAAAAGTTCAAGAAAAAAAGAGACCCCTAGAAAGAGCATTTTTTACAGTTTCATCATACAAGGACTATAAAGAAAAATCAGAAGAAAAAATCAAGCAGGGAGTCATTGCAAGAAAGGACTTAGAAGTTGCAAGCATAGAGGAGTTAGCAATAGGAACATACATGAATTTTAATTTCTTTCACACACCGATTTCAAAGCAAGTGGATTTTATTGGAATTGAGAGAAGGCTTCAAACAAACATTCATGATTACAATGCATTACCAGCAAAAGAGCAATTAGAAATGGACATAGACTTGCAGAACATCGAAGTTGGTCACACTCCTGCAAGCATCAGAGAGTCATTACTTGAAAAAGTGATTAAAATGGGAGACAAATTTGTGGCTGCAGTAAAAAAAGAGTATGCTCCAGGCATAATTGGACCATTTTCACTACAAAGTGTGATTACAAAAGATTTAGAGTTAATCGTGTATGACGTATCATTAAGAGTTCCAGGAAACCCAATTGTTGCAACAACAAGCCCATACACAAAATATCAGTATGGTCAAACATTTGGAGTAGGAAGAAGAATAGCAATGGAAATTAAGCGAGCTCAAGAAGAAGACCGTCTAGATGAAATAGTCACATAAGAATTTAAGAAAATTTGAATTATACTGTATGATTTTTAAAATATTCCTGTAATGCAACGTTAGAACGTACGTCCTTGTAGGAATCCAACATCATTTTTGTGATTCTGTTGATATGGTTTTGTAATTTTTTAATTCTTTGTCGTGCTATTGAATGAGTTAACAATCCGATTTTATCATGATAGTCAACTCTAACAATCATCATAGAAACTCTATTGATTTCTTCTTGAATGTGCTCCAACAATTCTAGACCCTTTTTACTAAATCCAAACTGACTTCCATCACTTACCATTATTGAAGGAATTGTTTGGATGGATTCAAGCTCTGTTTTTTGATGCGACAAAAAAGTTTCCATCATGAATACAAATTGTTCATGATTTTGATGTCTTTCTTGTTTTTTGTATAAAGTCATTTTTTTAAATTTTCTAGATTCAACAAACCCCATATTCTCAAGCCTTTCGATATCTTCAATTATTTCCGATTTCTCGCCATTGCAAATCTGAACTATATCATTTACATCAGTCCATTGATCAGTGGATTTTAAAATTGAATCAGAATATTTAGTTGGCAATTATTAAGAATCACATATTTTGTTTTTTTATATATTTAGATACGAACTAAAAATTTCAAACAGATTAAACTGATCAAAATTCATAAAGGTTTGCAGGTATTTTGTTGAAACAAAATACCATTCAATAGTAAGTAAAAAGGCGTAAGCCCTCTAAATTGCAGAACTATGAGAGATTTCCTCTCGTGGTCAGGAGTCTAAACGCCTGATTGCCTTTTTCGTTCTGCGGGGCTACGCAAGTTATTCGTCAGATTTTCCAACTAACGACATCATTTTTTATAAAACATCAATGTATTTAACAGTATAATATAATTATTTTAATAATTAGTATATTTTATTGCAAATTACACAATATTGAAAAAATATTAGGAAAAATATATTTTCAGTAGAAAAAATAAGAAATTGTTAATTGGTTAGATTGGGAATATGCTGAATACCATTCGTTCTAATTTTGAATGATTGAAACGGTTTGACATTCAAAATGGATTGCTGATACCAATTAACAGTCAAATTCTTTTGGGAGAAAAATAATCACAAAACATGACAAGAACAATTTTCATCAAGGAGATTATCAGCATAGAGAAAGAGCCCAGACTTTGCCCCACATGTCAAAAAGAAGACAGATTAGAAAAGGATTTGATCAGAGAAGAAAGGTCATCAGGAAGGACAATTCTATGTTCACGATGCGAAGCATTGATTGTGATTACAACTAACAGGTTAATCAAGCCAGTTCTATCATCAAGCAAGGGAGACACAATTATGTTAAAAGAGCCACATCTGATTCGAAAAGTCACATACTAGTCTTTAGATTTTGAAAGTAGTTCCTTTATCACATAACTTCGAACATTTGCAATTTCCCAATTCTTTAAATCAGCTAATTTGCATTCCTCCTTAATAACAAGTCCTGCAAGACCGTCACTCCAAATATGACGTTTTAGATCATACACTTCAACAATTTTACCATGTTTTGTAATTTTGATTGCACCATGACATCGGTTAATTATTTTTAAAGCGGTTTTATGATAGATTTTTTCAAAATTGGCCATACTACAAATTTAGTTTAGTGTATGAAAAATGTTGGGATGTCACCAGACAATAACAATATAGAGTAGAATAAAGAAAAATGTGTGCTGATGATTAATCAAACTCTCTAAGCTATACTGATAAGATGATGAGCATTGCCGAATTATGAAGCATTTTACAGACATAACTCAAATATTCAATGTCAGGTAATTCTAAAAAATCAATGAGGTTGAATGTTCGGATTTTTTTCAATCAATATTAGTATGAGGAATGTTTTATTCAAACTATGAAAGAACTACCTAAAAGATTTCCAGAATATTCAATTATGCATAAAACAATTTTAAAACAAATTAAAGAATTAGAAGAAGAGAGTGTTTTAAAAAAGAATCAAACACAAATCCAAAATAAAATCAAAACATACAAGTCAGAATTAGAGAAAATTGAAAAAATGTTTCCAGAAAATTTTTTTAAAAATGAAACTGATTATTCATGATCATGGCCGCAATCACAAGAATGGTCATTTCCTCTAAGAGACATTAATTTTACAACCATCTCATCACGGATTTTAAGTAAATCAGTAACTTGGTTTTTTAATGTTTCAGAGGCCCAATTTTCTTGTTGTAGTGACCTGACATTGTCAATAATTTCAAGATCAAGGTTAAGGAGATTATCCATTAATTCTTCTTGTTCGCTCATGATAAATTATCAAACTTACTTGGAAAAAAACCATTCTAATTGAAATAATTGAAATTATGCTTCCATTCGCTCTTTAAGTAATTTTTTCCTAATTAGAATTGGGACATTATAGTATGCGCCAAGAGCCATTGCATCAGACGCTCTGTGATTTCTTAAAACGAGATCGGTCTTACCAGTAAAGTAAAGATTTGCCCTTAACACGTCCCCGCTCTCATAGATTTTTACTTTAACTAGGGTTAACTCGCTTTGATCACAAATTTCTTCAATCATCCTATAGATTGAGGGAGCAGGTTCGCCATCAGTGTCATCAAAACTGGAAATATGTTTTGCTACTTCGCCAGAAAATGCACGCATGTGAAACTCCTTTCCATTGTCTGCCTTTAGAACTACCATTCCTTCAACGGCATATGGATCGACAAATCCCACATAATCAATTTTAACAGAATCATAATCAGGTTCGGGGGCTTGATCGATTTCCATCGTATTACGCATAAACTTGGAAGATATTGCTTATAAGGATAGCAAAATTTTAAGATCAAATTAAAAATAAATTAACATCACATGTGAATTTTTGACTAGTGACCCCAAATTATTTAAAATCCCGATATAAGGTAGCATAATGTCAACTAACCCAGAACGAGCTGTGTCATATGTTCTAGCAAAATACGTTACAGAATACATGGACAAGGATGTTCTGATGTTGGACATGGATACGCCGACAAGGGATGCAGCTACAATGTTACGTCACTATGAAACAGACGACATAATTGTTGTAGACAAAGACAACCTTCCCGTAGGAATTGTTACAGATGAAGACATACTAAGCAAAGTCAGTGACGCAACTGTTTACGCGGAAGCAACTGTTTTAAAACAGATAATGACTAAACCTCTAATTACAATAAGTGACAAATCAACTTTACAAGATGCATTGCACAAAATGCGAGACAGCAATGTCAGAAAACTTCCAGTGATATCAAAAAAGACACAAGTTATTGGCATGATATTTCAATCAACCATTGCAAACGTAATTAGAGATGCAACTGCAACATCTCCTCGACTCTTAAGTCCTCCAGTAAAAGCAGTGTTAGGAAATTTAGGATTCGTGTTACAGTTTGCCGGGGTGTTATTACTGGTTCCAGCTATTGTAGCGACATTATTAGAAGATACAGTTACAGCTACAGGTATTTACTTAACTACAGTTCTTTTGCTGGTTACAGGATTTTTTCTGAATTCATACGGAGAAAAGTCAAGTCTAAATCTGCAACAGGCGTCTATACTGGTGTTTTCTAGTTTGTTTCTATTGTCGTTATTTGGTACCATTCCATATCTCTACGTATTTCCAAGTGATGAAACACCAGTAGAGGTGTTTGCAAATGCATTCTTTTCAAGTGCTGCAGGATTTACAACTGGCGGAATTTCATTATTTGATGAACCGGAAAAACTCACACAAAGTTTCACATTTTTCCGCAGTTACACGCAGTTAGTAGGAGGAATGAGTTTCATTTACCTGGTAATCACAGCATTCTATCCAGAATCAAAACTACAGGCAATGCGTGGTTTCATATCTGGAAAAACACTGCACATGAAAGAATTATTTCTTACAATTACAGTTATCTTTGGAATTTACATTGTAATTGTTGCATCATTGTTATGGGTATTTGGTGAAAGGAATATCATTGACAATTTCTCGTTAGCGATGAGTACACTTTCAACAGGAGGTTTTACACCCACATCGACTATTCTTGGAGGTCTGATATGGCAAGAACATGTAGTATTAATGGGTGCAATGATACTAGGGGCCTTACCGTTTACATTCCACTATGCATTTGTTAGAAAAAAATTCTTGTCTCCAAAGCTGGGAAAAGAAGTTCTAACATATTTTGCAATTTTAGGAGGTGCAACGGTTTTGTTTGCAGTGATAAGCGGACTAGATCCAATGCAAAGTGCATTTTATTCAGTATCAGCCAGTACAACTGCAGGATTACAAATGGAAAGTTTAGCAGGTCTTAGTGGAGGAGCACATACAATTCTAATTATTCTAATGTTTATTGGAGGATGTGGGTTTTCAACAGCAGGAGGTTTGAAAATTTTCAGATTGTTCCACCTCAGAGACATAGTACCATTTTTGTCAAAAATTAAAAGAGCAGAGCTATCAAGTCAGACAAAAAAAGAACTCATATCAACGTTGATCATTCTCGCATTATTTCCAACAATATCGGCAATTACAGGAGCACACCTATCAGCAATAGAAGATGTTCCCTATCAAGATGCATTCTTTGAAGCAGCAGGGATAATTACCACAGGAGGGTTGTCAGCAGGGGTAATTGATTCAGACACAGATCCTGCAACAATGATAGTTTTAGGATTTTTGATGATTTTTGGAAGGCTGGAAATTATTGCGATAATCTATATTTTTGTGCCCAGACTCAGTTAAGATAGAATTTAATTCCATAAAAAAACTCAAACATCAGGAATGAGTAATTTATGACAAGCAACATCAAAGGTAAAAAATTAATCATTTTAGGATTCATATCGATTGGAATATTATTTTTGATGTATGGCAGATATCAAGATCCGGAATTATTTACACCCAGCGCCTTTGAATCGATTCAAAGAATTGCTTTGGGATTTTACATTACGATGATTATATCTTTTGGAGGAATTGCTTTTGGGATGTACAAATATCACAAAAGCAAAGTAGAAGATAAAGGCAGAGACATACTATCAATAATTGCAATCACCACATACAATTCAAAATCACGTAAAATTTTTGTCGCTGTTTTTATTACATATGGAATATTTTTTTCACTGGTTTCCGGAACATTGGTTTATCAGCCAGAAGTAAATTTTGTGACACATTACGGAGCAACAATTCCATCAGGATTTATTGCACCATGTTGTGACGGTCCAGGATACATGCCAAAAATTATCATATACCTTACAGAGCATGTGGGATTACAAATTATTCCAATAAACATGACATTGCAAATCATAGTGTCGTATTTAGTTGCACTAAATGCATCAATTGCAGTTAACGCATATACAATTTCCAAAAAGGGCAGAAGCATGAGTAGCGTAGGCGCAGCTACGGGATTGTTTATTGCATGTCCGACATGCGCAGGTACTTTTCTTTCAATATTTATCGGAACTGCAAGTGGAATTGGGTTATCAGTAATGTTGACGCAATTACAGACATTGTTTATTGCATTGTCAATTCCAATTCTAATAGTCACGCCATACATCATGGCAAAAAAACTACAAAACACAGATGGAAGTTGTAAAACAAATTTTAATGATTAAATTTTTTGACTTCAGGGATTTTATGGTTACCGATATCATACCCGTCTCGTCTAAGAAATTTCAGAGTTAATTTGTAAATTAGTTCATCATGTTCTACTTGTTCCAAAATCTCAGTCCACAGAATTTTTCCGTTTTTGACAATTTGGGTTTTAAAGTCAGAATTCAAAGATTCAGCAATTGTCCTACATTCATCAAAGGTTTTCCCATTTTTATAAGCACGAACACGTCTATCGCAGCCATCCATCACATAATTTAGCCAAAAATTGTAAATAAACTTAGGTTACAGGTACTTCAAACAAATACTAGAAGAATAAAAATTAGTTATGGCAATAAAAACAACAGCAGAGTATGTAGATTTTTTCATAAACCTCAACATGGGGGAAAAAGTTAGTTTGCTAAGCTTTGTCAATAATGAAAGAATGGTGTTAAAACTAAAGCTAAAAAATAAAATCATGGAAAAAGAGCCAATAAAAAAAGGAATTGTCATTTTAGAAGGATTGATAAAAGAAATTGCAGATGATGGGGAGTTGACAGTTTTAAAGAAGTATCAGAAAAAGGGGTAACCAGAATGGACAAAAATTCACAAATTATCAGAACTGAAATTATAAGAATTTTAAATGAGAGTGGAAAAATAAGAGGAACCGAATTAGCTGAAAGAGTGATAAAAATAGTAGGGAGTGAAAAAATAGTCTATAGAGAGATTAGCGCATTAGTAGAATCAGGCGAAATAGAAAAAAAAGTTCACAGCAGATCACACATCGAATATGAGTTAATTAATTTGTACGAGTCAGTCAACAATCAATTAAAAAATCTACACAACGAAATAAATGTGATTTACGAAGAAATAATTAATTTTGAAAATACAAGCAGGGAAGAGAAATTTTCTTTTCATCAAAGACTAAGATCAACCATACACCTGATACACATCATACAGTCAGCTGATGGAATAATGAAATTGTTATCATATTATCCAACATTCAAAAAAGACAAAATGTTTTCACAAATCAAAAGAAAGATTGACGATGGTTGGGAAGCAATCATGAATAACATATCACGTCAACCAGAGGACGACTTTTTGAATCAAATTCTTGAAAATTTACGAATATCTCAAACAAAGCCAAACAATGTGAATTAATTATTTTTTAATTTCTCTAAAACAATGTTAAAAATTGCAGCATTATCAAGCAAGATATATGGCAAATCATTTTCCTCACATGCCTGACCGCTCTCAGTATCACGAGTAACTAGAGTCATGTTGTTTTCCTTAGCATAATTGATTACAGAGTAATCAGTCCTTAATTTATGACCGTCGATACGTAATTTTTTAACGCTGTATGCATCAAATCCCAACTCCTTTAATTTCTCATCCCACCCATCATCCATCTCATCAATGAGGATTTTCATGCGATTAATCAAATTATTTAGAATATTAGTGTAATAGTTATAATTTTTAAATTAATTTGAGCCTGGCACATAACGGATGGACTAGTTATTTTTCAGCTAAAAACTATCAAAACTTCACACTTTATCAAAAATAAAAAATTTTTAATTTCAGTTAATGTCAAGAGTAGAAGCTTATGATATAAAGGCACGAAGAAAAGTAACTATGAAAAATCCACAGCCATACCTAATGAAAAATGGGTCATGGGCATTAAAAGGAACTAGTTCAGAAACCGGAATCGTGCTATTTAGAATCGTAGGAAGGAAGAAACCAAAAAGTTTCCAAACCAGGTTTGAAACATTCAAAAATTTGTTTACAAGTAGGCAATGCGAATGTGAAAAAACCTGCTAATTTTATTTTTTCAGGGATTGAATGTAAAATATTAATTTACTAAAAATAATTTAAGACATAAGTGATGGATGAAAACATGGATGAAAAAATACAGAAAATAATTCTGTCAGAATATTATTCGAGGTTGAAAGGCAGTTCAAAAATGCCTCAAATGCATATGTATAATTTTCCAGAATTGAAAGGAATAGACAATGAGGTAATTTTTAAAAATGCAAAGTTTTTGATTGATGAAAATCTTGTGCGAGGGGGTATTGATGAAGAAGAAAACCATTCTTTTCCATGGATTACACGGTTGACACCCACAGGAATTGAGCACATTGAAAAAAACAATCGCGAATAAAACAATTTTTTTAAAATTAATTTTAAAAGATCAACTACTTATTCCCAATGAACATGCTACTAGATATGGATGAAAAAATCGAAGACAAGTCAGAAGAGTCAAAGAAAAAACATATCGTATACTATAGATCACTAAGCAGATTAATCACAAACATGAAGGCAGAGATGAATCAAGAGGGCGAGCCTGCAATCAAAGAACACCTAACTAGCAGGATGGATGCAGTGGAAAAAGACAGGCAACGAATCAGAGATTTATTTCCAGACATAAAAAAAGAGGAATGGGATGACGACTCCAACTGAAAAAAATCACAACAAACACCTAGATTTGTTGCATGATTACAAAATACATCTGATAAAATACGTTTCAGAATTAGAAAAAATGGACAAGCAGTCAGAATTTTTAAAGAAATGGAACGAAACAACAATCAAAGAAAGAAAGAAAGAGATTCAAGTGATAGACAAGGTTTTGAAAAATCTAATCAGGTTTTAGTCACGATGTTTTTGAGTTAAATCAAACAACGAGGTGCATATTGAATCCACATGGTCTTCAGATACTCCGTCAATCCAGACAACTTCTTCGTTTATACTGTAATCGTTAAAGGAGTTAAGACCACTGAGGTTAACAAAAGTTATTTCAGATTGTATTAATTTTTCAATTTTATTCTGCTCTTTTTTTGTAAAAACATAGTTGCAAGTCATCAAATCAACATTAACGTAATAATTTCCATGGACGGGGTTTATTTTTGCTTTAATGAACGGTTTATTTTGTTGTCGACATTCTTGATAATGCTTGTCATATTCAAACATTTTTGAGTCGCCCAAATATTTGTGAAAAGTCATAAGGTTTTGAGAATTGAAGTTACTCAAAAAAAGTACTAAAGATCAACAGTTATGTCTTTAATTTTATCAATTAGTTTGATTTTTGTAGTTATCGGGGTTTCTGGCTCCACGGTGAAAAATACAATGTTTCTTTTTGTATAGATTACTAGCTGTGAGACTTTTTCTCTTTCAACATGAATGTAGTTTACCTTGCCTAATGAACGATTGAATTCTTTTCTCATGGCTCTTCTTTGTGCAACTTGCTTGCAGAAGTGTTCTTCCTCTTTTTGAGAATTAAGACTAGTTTGACCCTTTTTCATAATGCCTTCGCGAATATTTCCCTTAGCATCAATGATAGCTGCAAATCTCATCTTAGAATTCAAGCTAACAATTTGTTGTGTAATATCCAAAAGATCGATTTTCTTTTTGGCGGCCATCTGATTGTCAAAATAAAGTTGTCAAATATAAGCGATTAAAAAAAATCCACGACTGACAATAAAAAAACAAATGAAATTACGGGATTTATTAATTAGAAATTAGATCTTAAAAGTAATGAAATCTGGAATTCCATTAATCATCATAGGAACAAGTATGTTCATTCTAGGATTGATGCTATTCTATTTGACACCAGGAAAAACAGAAAGTGTTTTAGAATTTGTTAAAAACATGGGCACTTTTGTAGGGTTAAGTGGCATGGGAGTCACATTAGCAGGGATTTTAGTATATTTGATTAACAGAAATGCGCAGCCAATTAAAGAAAACTATGACACATGAAATTAAATTTAAAAATAAAGTAGTCATTAGATAAATAAATTATAATAATACAAAAAGGACCGTTTCATAAATGTCTGAAAAATCATGGATGGGAGGAATATATCTCAAAGACGAAGGAGGGTATGAAATTCTTTTAAAATCTTTAACACACTATGAAAAAAGATTAAAAACAATTCATCTTAGCCCAGAATTAAAAGAGGCTGCCGCCATGTTTGCTCCAGTGTTGCAATCACAAGCAAGAAAAAGAGTTCCAATGATTAGTGAAGCAAAAGAAAAAATTGAAAAAATATTACTGGATACGATGCCGATTCAATCACTAGAACAAGATTTAGAAATTTTAGTAAAGTCGCTAGAATGTTACAAGTCAGACATCGAAAAAGCTGAAGATACAGGTGCAGAATATTTTGTCAAGTTGTTAGGAGACGTCCATGAAGCAAGAAATAACATGGACTCAATTGAAAATGCACTGGTCAAAATCAAACAATATTCAGACTAATCTATAATCCTTGCAAATACCAATCAAAATAAGGTAAAAGTAGTTTACATTGTTTTTTCTTTTCAGATTCGGTTGTAAGGACAGATATTTTTTGGGTTTTACCTTTTAGATATTCAATTGTCAAATTATTTTTAAATTCAAGCATTATTTGATCTAAAATTTGTAAAAATTCATCAGAGGACACGCCGTCAAAATCATTCAGAACAGTTTTAATTTTAATTTCCAAAGACATTGTATCACTTGTGCTTTCTTTTTTTAGATAATTTAAACAATGTCATCATCATTCCAAGTCAATCTAAATTTTCCAGTAACTCGAAACATTTGAAATTCAGCACCATTTTTGAAAATTAGCTTATAAGATTTATGAGACACATCCTCTATATCCAAAGACACATTATCTTTTTGGGTTTGAAAGATTATGGGGTTGTTTGAAATTTGTTTCCATTCAGTGTCATCAAAATCCATATAAAATTTAGTATAAAGTAATCCCATAAAATAATTACAAAACAACCCCGAATAAATAACTAGGGAATATTTTAATTGTCATGAACATGCTTCGGTAAATTTTTCTGGAGATAGCTCACAATTGTAGGAAAAATTATCTCATAGTCAACATCGTTTTTAATAATTTTAAAAATATCAGAAATTAGTTGTTGAATAGTCAAATGTTCATCTTTGTATAATGTCTTTTTTGGGTTTTTTATGGAATCCAAAACAGTGAATCCATTGTCAGTTTGTAAAAGATTTTCCAAAAGCAGTGTTGCAATCAAGATCTTCTCATCAATGTCCTTATGGAGATAGTCAGTATTCAGTCGTTTAATTTTTAATTTTAAATCATGATATGTTTTGTTGGTGTTTTGTTCAAGACGTTGTTGAGATTTTTCTTTATAGTTAGGGGATTGAATGTAAAATTTCATGTTGCCTTTTTTTTCAACAAATATGATTTCTTTTTCTAACAAAGAGTCCCTTACCTTTTCAAACGTGGTTTTGGCCATAAATTCAGGCACAAGTATTTTTAATAATCCATTATGATGCAAGTGAGGGTTAGCACATATGCATTGTAAAACAATTCTTTCACGCTCATAGAGGTCAATGTTAGGCTCATAACGACTCATCATATTCAGGTCGACCTATAATATACAGGTTAACTATTAAGATGTATTGGTTTAGATTTGAAAAAAAATTAACGAAACAGCTCTAATTCTTGAAGAATCTTACTCATCGAATGTTTCCATCGTCTCATTGCGTCAATATCAGAAGGTCTATTATCCTCCAAGAATTTTTTTTCTTTTAACAATTCCCGATATCGTTTATTATCAACCCTGACCATTTAACATACTCAAAATTAAATGATAACTAAAAGTTATGGTGTAAAACAGATCTTACTCTTTATCGATAAATTCGTTAACACCAGGTGGCTCAGGTGCCAATCCTTTTCTTTTTCTAATGTCAGCCACAGCATTGGTTAACATAGACTTTGGAACTTCAGTCCATTCTTTAAATGAGGTATTCCAAGTTGCACGTCCTGCAGTTTGACCCCTCATAGCTTCAGATAGAGTAAAGGTTTCAGAAGCAGGTAACTCACCAATTACAATACTGGTTGCACCTTTTTGTTGCATATCCAAAACTTTACCACGTTTTCCAGAAAGTATAGTTGCAACATTTCCAACTAAATCTGTTGGAACACGAACTTCAATTGCCAGTGTTGGTTCCAAAACAGCAGTACCTGCAGTTAATAATGAACCCATACATGCTCTACGAGATGCTGGACCTAATTGAGATAAACCTCTGTGTGCAGTATCCTCGTGGGGTACAAAGTGAGTAAAAATGAACTTGCAATCTCTCATCTGTTCTTTACAAAGAGGACCTTCTTTCATTACTTCATCAAATCCAGAATTTATAGAATCAGTTGATTCTTGAACAAATTGAACACCTTTTGTTCCATTAATCAAAACATTACCACGAGAATCAAATCTCATTACTCTTTTGATGGTATCAGTATCCCAACCAGCACCTTTTAGTAAATCAGCAACGACTTTTTTATCTTTCATATCACTAATTTCACCAGTTCTTAGCATGTGAGCAATTTCAGGCTCCAATGGTTCAACTTTCATGAAAATTTTATTGTGTCTATTTGGAGATTTTGCCATAATTGGTTCACATCCGCCTTTGACAGTTTCTCTATAGTTAATCAAAGGTTCAGATGTAATGATGTCACATTTAGCGTCTTGAATTCTATGTGTTGCAACGTCTAAGTGTAATACACCCATACCAGCAACAATAGTTTCACCACTTTCCTCATCAATTTTTACAATCAAATTTGGATCCTCAATAGTTAGCTGTCTTAAAATTTCTACAAGTTTAGGTAAATCTTTAGGATGTTTTGGTTCAATTGCAATCTGAACGACAGGTTCTGAAACATATTTCACACCCTCAAACATTGGAATGTCTTTAACAGATGATAACGTATTACCTGCACGACATTCAGTTAAACCCAATAATGCAGGAATGTTTCCAGCACCTAATTCTCCAACTTGTTCTCTTTGGTTACCCATAAAGAAGTTAACAGATTGAACACGACCATCTCTTTTTTCATCTATGATGTGAAGTGTTTGTCCATCTTTGATTGTTCCAGAAAACAATCTTCCAATTGCAACAGGACCAGCTGCAGGATCTAACACCATGTTTACAACCATCATGATTGTCGGACCATCATCCTCACCAGCAAGTAATGCTTTACCAACATCAGATTCTAAATCACCTTTCCAAATTTGCGGAATTCTATATTTGATAGCATCCTTTGGTGCAGGGTGATGTTTAACAACCATTCCAAGTACTGCATCAGCTAACGGTGCTTTTTCTACAAGTTCAGGAAGTTTTTCTTCAGTATAAGCATCAATTACATCTTTAAATGTAATTCCTCTTTCTTTCATTAAATCAGTGTTAATTGCCCATCTATCTTTTGCAGAACCAAATGTTACACTTGCGTCCTGAATAGACACTTTCCATTTTTCCT
>Ga0206679_10002208_pt1 | contig 15544 bp, 14 predicted proteins | sample M110012015metaG_FD_155464 | JGI IMG/M metagenome (GOLD analysis project Ga0206679, IMG submission 155464) | Ammonia-oxidizing marine archaeal communities from Monterey Bay, California, United States - M1 100m 12015 | ecosystem: Environmental > Aquatic > Marine > Intertidal zone | place: USA... | reverse complement strand
TCAACTGAAGAAGCCGAAAGGCAAACGATTGAATTCATATCAAAATGGGTCGATAAGGGAGTTGCGCCATTATGCGGCAATTCCATTTGGAATGACCGTAAATTCATGGAAAAGGAAATGAAGCAACTAGTACAATACCTACACTATAGAATGATAGATGTCTCTACTATCAAAGAATTATCAAAGCGATGGTATCCTGAAATTGAAGGATTTCAAAAGAAGGGGAGCCACCTTGCTCTTGACGATATTTTAGAATCGATTGAAGAGTTGAAATACTTCAGAAACAAACTATTCAAGGATTGAATTATTCTTCCTCAGTGGTTTGTTTCTGTTCTGAAATAATACTCTTTTTAGGCATCATTCTGTAGGCGAAAACTGATGCACATAGAGCAATAAATCCTGCAATAAGAGATGATGCTTGCATTCCTTCAATAAATGCAATACGTGCATTTTCAATCAATACATCTCCCATCGGATCTCCTTTCATCTTTAGTTCCCGGCCAATTCTTATCGCCGCTGGGAAGGAGTTATTGATCTCACTAGACATAGGACCTAATCCGTCAGGAATAACTATGCTTCTTTGATACAGTTCATTCAACGCACTACCACCTATTGCGATACCCAAAGCCCCTCCAACCTCTCGGCTAGCATCATTAGTAGCACTACCAACTCCAGCCTTGTCTTCTGGTATTGCATCCATGACAACAGTTGTTGATGGCGCCATAGTCAAACCCATACCAAGACCAAGGAACCAAAACATCAGTGCCAACATTATGTATGGTGTATCTATTGAAACCTGCGAGAATATTGCCAATGCCAGAGTGACCAATAATAATCCAGTTCCTACAACACGGTTAACACCGAATTTTGAAACCAATTTGTCACTATTAGCTGCTGCTGGCATTAATCCGAAAGGTAGTGGGAAGAAACGTATTGCCGCTTCAAATGGTGAATATCCTCTCACCAATTGGAAGTGTAACATCTGCATAAACATGAATGAAAACATTACGAAAAATGCTAGACTGATTGCCACAAGTCCTACTGAATATCCTCTATTAGAGAAAAAGGACATTGGCAATATTGGGTGTGGGGTTTTGTTTTCCCATTTAATGAAAACAATAAGCGAAATTATACCTATAACAAAGGCTGCGATAACTTCGTTACTATCCCATCCTAGACTTGGACCTTCGATTATTCCGTACAAAATGGAACTTAGGGTGATGATTGATAATATTGAACCAATCCAATCTAATGGTGTAGTCTTGACCTCTTTGGATTGAGGTACATATTTTGCACCAACCAATAATGCTAAGAAAATAATTGGCACATTGATTAAGAAAATATCTTGCCATTGATAATGCTCCATAATATAACCTCCAACTAGTAATCCGATTGGAGCGCCGATTCCGGCCATTGCCGCCCAGATTCCGATTGCTTTACCGCGCTCATCCTTTGGAAAAACCACAATCACAATCGAAAGAGTTGCTGGCATTACTAATGCTGCACCAAGCCCCATCATCGCTCTTGCAGCGATTACTTGGTTTGCTGTATCAGCGTAAAATGCAGCCCAACCTGCTGAACTGGCCAAAATAACCATACCAACTTGTAAAGCACTTCTGCGACCAAATCTATCACCGAGGGAGCCCATTACTAACAGAGTTCCACCGAAAATCAATGCATATGCATCTACAATCCATTGCATTTGAGTATTATCAGCGTTTAAGTCGGTTGCTAATTTTGGTAGCGCCACATTTAATGTGACGTTATTTAGCATGACAATTACCAAACTAAGGCTCATTATTCCTAGTATTATCCATCGCTTTTCGTGATGTGAATGGAGGTGTTCCATATTATCATCGAAAAGGTTACATCATATCAATTACATTGCAAAGGAAATAACCGAATTATGAGAAATAGATTCTTACTGATCTCTCCAAGAAGGTTTGGAATGGTCAACATCTTTGTGTGCTGCAAGTATTTGTGCAATTACAGCTACTGCTATTTCTTCAGGGGTTTCTGCTCCGATGTTCAGTCCGATTGGGCACTGAACTCCATCTAATGTCTTTTGAGAAATGTCTGCACTAAGGCATTCAGCCTCGAAGGACTGCCACTTACTTCTGCTACCAATAACACCAATCCGAGGGCCAATGTTTGAATTATTACCATCTTTTGATTCTATCAAAGACAATAATGAAATCAATCTCTCTTGGTCTTCAGCCCAATCATGACCTAGTAACAGGATATCGCTAAATCGAGAAAGTGATTGCTTTGTTTCTTCTTCTTTACCTTCAGTACCTGAAAAAAATGCTCCTACTGAAGAACAATGTAATTCTTTTGAATTTGCAAATTCTTCAATACTAACGAAATCACTTCTTGTATCATGTATAGAATAATTCCAACCTAAGGATTCTATTCCTTTAACCAGTGCCTTTGCACAATGTCCAGCACCCATCAATAGTATATGCGGCATAGCGATAATCACCTCGATTGCGAGAGTTACTTGGCCCCCGCATAATGAATCAAGAGGTGTTACTTGATAGCCCTTCGCACCTTTGTTCAAGCCATAAGTAAGCACTTCCCCACTCGGCTTAGATGATTGTGATAACAATTCGCGACAGCGCTGTAAGACCTTCAATTCAAGACCAGCGCCGCCAACGGTACCAATGCATTGCTCATTTTCATCAAACCCAGAAAGTGCCAACCTTGCTCCCGTTTTACCTGGAACGCTACCAGATGTACTGATTACACTTGCAATTACAACCGACTGACTTTGTTCAAGACGTGATAACGCCCATGCCAAAACCGCTGCGGTCATATCCACGCCTTGCGTGGTTAACACATACACTTTGCGACTACAACTGTTCAATCGTTTTGCAAAAGTGTTTGCTCGTTATCTAATAATAGTTGTAAATCTTGTTGCGTATCGATGTTTAAAGAAATCAATTGATAATTTACTTGAACAGGATTAAACGAAACTAATTCCCTCAAAGGCTCATCAGGAAGTGCGGCTAATACTTCTTCAATATCATCTCCAGCAATGATTACTGGATGTCCACTTCGCTTGTTGTATACTGGCTTACATGAATGGTTATTTTCTATCAACTGTTTGACCATGCTAATATTCCACCCCGGCCTATCCACCGGCGCAATCAATACTCTTCTCGGAGTTCTTCCATGATCGCCACACAATGACATCAAGCCACTTTGAATACTTCCAGTTCTCCCTTCTTGTGGTGCTTTGTTGATTACTATTGTAGCACCTGGTGCTGATTTCAAACATTCAAATGCCAATTCAGATGAGGTTACGACGACGATTGGAGAGCAACCTGCATTTTGCAAACGGCGGCAAGCCAAGCCGAGTAAATTTGTGTCCCCAATACTTACGAGTGCCTTAGGTTGACCTAAGCGTGAAGAGGCTCCCGCGGCCAAAATAATTGCTGGTATCCCCTTGGCCATGATGTTGGCATAACAGAGTTATTCTTTGATTAATCGGTATAGGCTTGTCGAACCGAACAACCAATAAATATCGCGTCTTGAAATACTCTAAGAGTATTCAACGCTCATGGAGCAATCAGCGAAGGATAATTTGAATCCATATTATAGGTCCATGCAATTATTACGCAATACTATTGATGGAAGTGATTCACTTCAATGGAATGATGAAGAATTTGGAAATGTGGAGATCTATATCAGAGGTATGTCGAGGCGGTGGTATAGAATAAATGCCCATCAAATGTCACCAGAAAGTCTTGGTGATAAGAAAAAGCCCCATTGGACAAGTTCATGGGCGATTGGTGTGAGAGGGGCTTCATGGAAATCTGACTTTAAAGATAATTTTTCACAAACAGTTAGCATTTGTATTCACACTAATAGAAATGGTTCAAGACTTCCTATAGGAGACAGTTTAGTAAGCCTATGCTTATCATTAGTTAATGATAAAATAACTTCTTTGGACATCCCATTACTAGCACAATTCATTGTCTGCCCTAGAAATCGGTTATCAAATATTGAAATATTTCAAGAAGAAGGCATTGTCACAACAGCAATGATTTCAGAACAGGATGATTTTTTCGGTGAATGGGATGGCGAATGGGATGAAGACGATGAAGATATAGAATTTCTTAATGAGCAAAATATAATCAATGCCTATTTTGCACAACTAGGCGGGCAACCAGAAGTCTCTTGTGATGAAATAAAAATGGAGAATGAGATCATGTTAAAGGAAGAAAAAATGGCAAATGATTACGAGAAAATGATTTATGACCACGAAAGGGCTGCCGATAGAGTCGCCGATAGAGATTCTGATAGGCAATACTGAATCAGAAATTCTTTGTTATTTCACGACCGATAATCATTCGTTGAACTTGAGAAGAACCCTCATAAATTTGCATTACTTTAGCACCCCTCATAAGACGTGCAACCGGATATTCTTCTGAATAACCATATCCTCCGAAAATCTGTACTGCATCTGTAGAAACCTCCATTGCTGTATCGGCTGCAAATCTCTTGGCATGCGCTGCAGACTCGGTATTACGGACACCATTATCTGCCTCATATGCACTTTTCCAAGTCAATAATCTACTTGCCTCGATTTTGGTTTTCATATCTGCAAGCATGAATTGAATTGCTTGGTGCTTATGCAAAGGTTTGCCAAATGATTGTCTCTCATTTGAATATTGTAAAGCGTGCTCATATGCAGCTCTTGCTAATCCTGTTGCATGTGCTGCAATATTCGGCCTACTCATATCGAAAGCATTCATTGCATTCATCCAACCACCGGATTCTGAACCACCGATTAAATTCTCAGATGGAACTCTAACATTGTCAAAGGTTATTGCACGGGTATCTGAACATCTTTGACCCATGTTGACTTCCTTCTTGCCCAATGAGAAGCCTTCAGTTCCTGCTTCCACGATAAATCCGGACATTCCCTTGTAGCCTGCATCTGGATCTGTTTTTGCAAGAATAAAAAAGAAATCCGCATGACCTGCTCCAGTGATAAACATCTTTGAACCATTTATTACATATTCATCTCCATCGCGAATTGCTGTTGTTTTACATGCTGCCAAATCAGAACCTGCTCCAGGTTCTGTAACACCATAGGATGCCAACGCACCATCTTCTGCGATTTTCCTTAGCCATTTTTGTTTCTGTTCTTCGGTTGCACCGGTAATAATTGGTGCGCAAGCCAATGATGTTGCATATGCTGCAGTAGCAAATCCAGGGTCCCCCCAAGCAAGTTCTTCATTTACCAAAACTTCCTCAATCGAACCCAATCCAGCTCCCCCGTATTTTTCAGGGATGTGAAGATTCAGAAGACCCATCTCATGTGCTGCCTGTATTGCCTCCTTCGGATATTGCGATGCCTCGTCCCAATGCTCTGCATTTGGGCGTATTTCATCAACTGCAAACTCGTGTGCGAGTTCACGCAACATTTCTTGCATCTCATCAAGTTGGAAGTTGACCATAACACTCCCAGTAGGAACCCCCTTATGAGGATTGAAACAAAATATCTACGAAAAAAGACAATATTGCTAGTTTACTCTATTTCAAACTAAAATAATTTCCAACTAATTTCAATAACCCCTTCATAGGTTGCCAATAACACTGCCATGAATACTCCATAAAATAATATCAAAACCAACCCTTCCCATCGCTTAAATTCATATTGAGTCCACATCATGAAAATAGCCATCGCTGAACCCAATATCGTTGCAGGAATTATCAAATCCAACAACAACGGAGCACCTGCAGTTGTCACATCTAATGGATTGATTACCGCTGCAATACCAATGGACAATAGCGGGTCAGTTATATTGGAACCAATCAAAGTTCCAATCGCCACTCCTTCGCTTTTTCTAGCGGCCATCAAAGCGATTGTTAATTCTGGAAGTGAGGTTCCCAAACCGGAAACAGTTGTACCTACTACAGAATGTGGAACATTCATTGATACTGCTAATTCACTACCTATTAACACAAGATGGTCTGCAGCAAAAACAGCGAAGGATAGTCCTAAAGTTATCATTACCAAATACGCGGCTGTGCTCCAATTAGACCCTGTTGCCTCTATCTCTATCGATTTGCCAGATAGTTCATCTTCTCTAATCTCTTTACGATGTAAAAGTAACCATGAAACATATAATGAGTAAATTAGGATTAAGATTAATCCTTCAATACGAGTTAAATCGTTCCCTGTATAGATGAATACACTCAACAATAATAATGAAAAGAGCATTATTAATCCATCTCTCTTCAACCATGAAGGTCGAATTTTCATTCCCCTAAATAATACTACTACTCCTAGAATTAGAGTGATTTGAACAAGAATAGAACCGAAGATTCCCCCAATTGCAAAATCGGCAATATCGGGGTTTGCTGCAGAATCAAGTGCTGCGCTTGAGGTCACCAATATTTCTGGTAATGAAGTACCGATTGAAACAATAGTTAATCCGATAACAACTTCAGGAATTCCTGCTCTTTGTGCAAGTCCTTTAGCACCTTTAATGAAAAAATCTGCTGACGTGACCAGTAGTGCCAATGCCAATCCCAACAAAAATAATGACAGCGGGAGATTGTCCCAACCGGCCTCATCTTTCCACAATTTGAATCCAATTATTGCAGCAAAGAGAGAACCTGTGATGGCAAGGGTGTTGAAATGGACCAATTCAGGTATTCCCATTACCTTTTTTTCCCCTTCCATATACACCCGAGTCCCCCATTCCTTCTTGACGCTTATGTTAGCAATGCATTCAATTGTTTAGTTTAGGAAAACCAAATAATGCTCCGGAGATGCCGATAAAATATGTGGAAACGGGCGGGGGCGGAACTGCTCGGTACTGCATTGATGGTTGCTGTGGGGTGTGGAAGCATTGCATACGGTGCTTCTACGGCTGTTATTTGTCTATCATTTGGAGTTGCAGTTACGTTAGCGATACTTATTTTTGGACCAATATCTGGAGCACACATTAATCCCGCTGTTAGCATTGCCTTTTATCGTCATGGTAATCTAGAAAAAAATGCCCTTCTTCCGTATATTTGTGCTCAAATAATAGGCGCCTTGATTGCTGCAGTTGCTATTTCTGGGGCTGGCCCTACAACAATTGGCGCAAGTTATTCTTATGGAAGCGCATTCATTATCGAAGTTTTCATCACATTTGTATTGATGGCCAATATTCTATGGATTATTAGTAAAAGTGAAAGTAGAATCATTATTGCTTCATGGGTTGGTGGATGGGTTGCAATATTAGCATTTATATTCGGATCTGCTACCGGAGCCAGCATGAATCCTGCAAGAACAATTGGGCCAAATATTATCTCCGGCATATATAGCAGCATTCCATTCTATATATTTTCAACAATTATTGGCGCATGGCTTGCTGCCGAATTATTTTTGCGAATAAACCAAAAAGAAACCATCTCAGAATAACTAAGAACAGATTGTTCGAAGAACTTCAATAACATGTTCAAGTGAAGGAATGGTATGATCTTCAAGCGGTGGAGAGAATGGAACAGGAGTGTCCAGTGCACCGATTACCACAGGGCCAGATTCCATATTGTAGAAACAAGATTCTAGTATTCTAGATTGGATGGTATGTCCAAGACCACCGCTCCATTGTCCTTCTTGTAAGATGACAAGTCTGCCAGTACGAGTTACTGATTCAACACAAGTTTGAGCATCAAATGGCAGTAGTGTTCGCAAATCAATTATCTCAACTTCAATGTTTTCTTGTGCTAATTGTTGTGCGGCCTTTAATGCGATATGGAGCATTGAACCCCATGTGACCAGAGTAACATCTCTTCCTCCTCTAATTACTGCAGCCTTGCCAATCTTGAAAGATTGACCATTTTCAATGGATTGATTTACTGGCTCAGTATCAACTTTCTGATTGATATTTTGCCCCCAACCGGTTAGTCCACCCCGCAACCCGTACAACCCAATATGCTCAAGCATCAATACTGGGTCATTCAATTCAGCCGCCTCCATTAGGAGGTCGTAAGCATCTTGAGGAGTGCCTGGTGCCAAAACAACTAATCCAGGGTCATTGGCAAACCACGATTCAATCATATTGGCATGGAAAGGACCTGAGCGAGTTTTTGCTCCAAGTGGAATACGAATAGTCATCGGGCACTCTGCTCCCCATCTCCAACGAAGCATAGCTGCATTATTGATTAAGGCATTATACCCAAGCGCTGCAAATCCTCCGAACTGAATCTCTACCATTGGCCTCATTCCCGATAATGCAGCACCAACACCCGTGTGAACAATTACTGCTTCACAAAGTGGCATATCGATTAATTTATCTGAATGTCCGGCATTTTTCAATGCCATATTCATTCCAAAAGCACCTGCAACTTCCATATCTTCACCGATGAAAACACAGTTCTCTTGATGACGTGTCGCAATATCTGCCATTGCTTGTTGGATTGCACGAGCATATGTCCACCCTCCACTTTCAGCATATTGCAAGGTAGACTGTCCAAGTTCAAGTGGTGAATCAAGCAACAATAATTCTTCACTACCATTAATTCTTGAAAGGTGATCTTGATGAGTTTCAGCATCATTGAGTGAGGTGATTCCTTTTGTTACTGTTTCTGGACTTGGCCATTCCATCTCCTCAAGGCCTATGCGTGCATCATTTACTAACTTCTGTTCTTCGTCCGATATTGCCACCAATACCTCTTCTTCTACCCCTAGTTCAACAAGTAATTGCCGGTGTGTTGGAATTGGGTCTTTGGCCTCCCAATACTCAAGTAAGTCTTTGTCTACATAGCCTGGAGGGGTTCCGGTCTCGCTGCCCAAATAGAGATCATCATGATGATGAGCATGGCCACAACCACGCATTGTTTCGACATGTATCATCGTAGGACCGCCACCACCTAATGTGAATTCACGCGCACAGGCTGTACTCGCATGCCAAGATGCGGGGTCTGAGCCATCTATTGTCCAAGAAGGGAACCCCATAGCCACTGCTTTATCAGCCCAAACTTCAACTCCGGATTGCTTTGCAGGAGGTGTGTCCAAAGCGATTTGATTGTTTTGTAAGATATAGCAAATTGGTAGTCCTCTAGCTCCTGCCAAATTCAATGCCTCCCAATATTCTCCAGATGATGAAGAACCTTCACCAATACAAGCAACATGGAATCTTTGCAAATTCTGCCTCCAAGCAGCAAATGCTAACCCAGTCATGGTAACACTAGCAATAGGCAATGGAGCAGTCGGAGGTAAAACACCCACGTGCCATGCTCCTACGTGCAAATCTCTTCCACCTGCATTTTCCCAGCCACCGTTTTGGTTGGAGCCTGCTTTACCAAGATTTGCAGCCATTACATCTAGAGGAGTATCACCCATTGCCAATCCAAGACCAATATCCCTAATCATCGGAGCAACTAAATCGCCATCATAGCCATTTCCAGGAGTAGCATCGCGCGGCGCGTCTATTTGGCGGTTTAGAGCAGTAGCAACTGCCACAACTCCTTCTTGCCATGTGGAACGGAAGCCCTTTCCACCGAATTTACTTCCATCTGGAGTTTCTATTCCTTCACTGAAAATCTCCTTCAACTGACCATCCAAATGTCGGGTTCTTTCCATTAGACGTTGCCACTCAAGGCGTTGTTCTATAGTTATAGACATGTAATGTGCCAAGCGCCTTAAGGTTAAGCGCATATCAATGACAAAGTGCGTATGACGCCTCTCCAAAAACTCATCTAAAGTTCTTCTTGGAATTACTTCAAGTTCGCTTTGTCCTTCCATTTTTGCATCGACTTGTGCTTTCAGTTCCCGTTCCAAAGCCTCCATCAAACGATTAGAAAAAATGAGCCATGAAGGTCCTTCAAATTGCTTTGGTTCATTTACAATGATATGATCCCAAACCGTTGCAACAAGTGAAAGATGTCCATCATGTCGCTGAGTAACAAATCGAAGAACCTCTTGTCTTGCAGCATCTGCAGGAAGTTGTTGAGTAAATTCGAGAGGTTTTTCAGGGCGCCATTTCGCGCCGTGAATCACGGGTAAGTCGCCTTGCTTCATGTCGCTGCCTCATGTTGGGGCAGAAGGGGTTCTCCTTCAAGCCTATGCATCATTTGCAACAAAGTACTGGAAACATTGATATTCAATAAGTATCAAAAAAAAGATATGGACCCTTTCGCAGGAGATTTGGCCGTAGAGATTGCAGCACATGCTGCAGATGCGATTAATTTGGAAGAAGTGGAAAGAAAATGGTGGTGGAAACCACTAACTAAATTTTTATTAATCGCTCCATTTATTGCATTAGCAGTTTATTATTACAGTTAATTTTCTACAATATTATTCCGCTTCAACGCGAGTATTCATTTCTGAATTATAACATTCATTGAGAAGATCTTGGTTTCTAAATGTCACAATGAAACCAAATAATGCGGGAACACAAAGCAACCCCAATGCAATCGGCCATGAATGTGACAAGTCATACATCGGACCAACTATTAGTGGACCTACAATTGTGCCTGCTGCCCAAGCAGTACCGAATGCTCCAAAAGCCAATCCAGGATTTCCAGAACCATATGCTTGATTTGCAGCAGCATCTATCATCGTTAGCATTGGAATTTGTGTAGCGGCAATAGCAAATTGGTATATTCCAAGCATTAGAATCATTGCTAATATCGCTTGTTTTCCAGATAATTGAAGTCCTAAAACCCCTACGAGAGCCAGTGAAATAGTTACCACCATCCAACCCATTAGCATATATCTAGTAGGACCATTTTTGTCGACAAGTTTTCCCCAAAACAATGAACCAATACCTTGAGTGAATACCATTACCAATAAGACACCTCCAATCGCTGCTGGTTTCAAACCGAGTTTCTCATCAAGGAATAACGGCCCTCCGGCTTCCAATGCTCCTGTCGCTAGGGTGGTGATTGCAATCAATATTCCAACCCGTAATAGGACAGGGTTAGTGATGAAAACCTTTAGAGGAATATTTCCTTGACTTGTTCCTTTAGAATCTCCGATAACAGAAGAAGAATACCATACTACAGGAACGGCAGAAATGGTTACCAGAGAAAGTACAACAAAGGCAACTGACTCAAAGTATTGGAATAGAACGCCACCAAGAACAGGCCCTAATAACCCTCCAATCGCTGCCATAGCGATTAATTTTCCAGCCTGTTCTCCAAATTTGTTTGGCCAAAGTTGCGAAGCAGATGCTAGACAAGCCGTCATTACTGCTGCGCCTGATGCTCCATGTAGCAATCTAGCACCTGCAAGAATGTAGAAAGCATGAGGCAGTAACTCCTCTGTCGCAACCAAATACATCAACGCTGATGCAGACAACAGTATTAATGAGATTAGAATGGTTTTTCCACATCCAATTCTATCGGTTAGACGCCCAGTTAATGGCCCCAGTAAAAACATTGGAACCGCCCAAATTGAGACTAATAAGGTGGCTTGAGTAGCACTAAAACCGAATTGTTGTTGCCATGATGGCAAAATCGGCACAATGAATGCATATCCGAGATAATCAACGAATAATGCAATTATCAATGCTGGAAAGGCAAGAGCGACCTTTCTTTGATGATTTGTCATTCCTCTTCCTCCTGCACAGGTAAGGAGTCGAGCACTTCTTTCGTTAATTTTGCAGCATCTTCAATTTGAGTCATCAAAGTCAAATCCGATACCGCTCCTGGGCGCCCTAGACTCCACATTAATTCATGAATTATTTCCGTTGTCAATCTAGTCATTTTGAGGACTTGTGGATCAATTAGAACCTTTGTTTCGTCTTCATGAATTGAAAAATAATCAGGTTCTTCGTCAAGTATTGAATCCATTATCTCAATAATTTCTTCCTCAATACCATCCGCTTGGTTTTGCAGAATATCTTCCATTGAGGAACTAGTTTTGATATTCTTTGTGGGTTTTCCCCCACCGCCAAGAGTTTTGCTTCCTTTGCTCATTTGTTTGAATGAAGGTACTGCTGATGTATCTTTACCAGGTTCATTTTCATCATTATTTTCTGCATCACTTGATTGCTCTTCAGATGGAATCTCACTGGCTTCTCCAACCAATCTATTTAGCGCAACCCTTAGCATAGAGGACATCATTGACAAATCAACATCTTCTTCAACTTCAATTCCTTCTTCTCCCAATTGTTGTAATATTTCATTAATGAAATCTGCATTGATTTTTTCGGGGCTAACTAACCCTTTCAGCATTGGAAGAGCCCATTTTCCATCTCCCATCATCATTCCAACGTTGAAAGTTCCTCCACCTCCAATTCCGCTATCAACATCGGCTGGCGGCGGCACAAATTGTTTCCTAGAGTGTTTTCCGATTTGTTCAATCAGTGTAGGCATATCAATCGGCTTTGACATAACCTCAGCGATTCCTGCTTTGGCTGCCGATAAAAGATAATCATCATTCACATTACGTGACAATACTACGATGCGGCATTTGAATGCAAATTCGGGGTCGCTCATCAAGCGTTGACTAGCATCGATTGCATCCCCCGTACTCCAATCACCTTCCAGCAATACTACCTCTGGCATCGTTGCTAATGCTGTGCCTTCTGCTTGACGCAGAGTGCTAGCTCTTGTGATATCAAAGCCTTCTCGCTCCAATGAATTTGCCAATAGAGTGCGGCGACCTTCATTTTCATCTGCAACAATGACCTTTGCCATGAAATCACCTCTTCAACCCAATGGGTTAGCAACTAGCCTTCAAACTCTTCCCTTCAAATACTGCTTCTATGCAGTTTGTTAGGGGTGTTCAAGTTCATCAGGCTTAGCCGCATGCCATGCCATGATTCCACCACTTAGGTTAAACAACCTCGAAGAATCAAAGCCTGATTGTGTTAGAAGCATTATTGCCATTTCAGATCTAATACCGCCCTTACAATGGACTAAGATGTCTTGGTCTGTGGGCAAATCATCAATTATTGATTGAACTATACTATGATCTACATGTAAGTCTACTTTAGCAACTCTTACCTGTTCATATTCCATTTCGGAACGTACATCTAAAATAAATGGCTCCCAACCATTTTGCCTTTTTTGAAGTACTTCAGTCATACTGATTTCGGTATACATTAATTCCTCTGCGATGGCTTTTCCCTTTTGAACTTCTTGGCCAGACTCAATATCAATAGTGTCCAATCGGTTATTACACCATTGATTGGAATCAAACATTTCCACGACCATTTTCAAATCTACCACTGGTTTTCTATCAACGTTTTTTGAATATTTCAAAATATTGAAATCCATTCTTTCAGCATCATAAATCAACAAGCGCCCAGACAAAGATTCTCCAATATCCAAAATTATCTTTATCGCCTCCGTAGCTTGTATTGAACCAATAACTCCAGGTAATACCCCCAGAACTCCTCCTTGTTCGCAATTAGGAACTGCATCTGCGGGTGGTGCTTCTGGGAATAAATCTCGGTAACATGGGCCACCATTGTTGTTGAACACTGTTACCTGACCTTCAAAGCGGTGAATTGAACCATATACCCAAGGCATTCCCAGTATTGAACAGGCATCATCTATCAAATAGCGAGTAGGAATATTATCTGTGCCATCGATTAACACATCCCAACCTTGTTGCAATATTTGCAGTGCATTATCTGGATTAAGCCTTTCTTCTATAGAAATTACTTGTATTGATGGGTCTAGTGAATTGATACTTTCCATTGCAGATTTTGACTTTGATTGTTCAACTTTATTTGTATTATGAATAATTTGTCGTTGCAAATTTGAGATTTCAACTACATCGTCATCAATGATGCCTATTTTACCAATTCCAGCCGCTGCTAAATACAGTAATGCTGGACTTCCCAATCCACCTGCTCCAACGACAAGAACACTAGCATCTGCTAATTTTTGCTGGCCTTTGAGACCTACTTGCGGCAATGCGATATGCCGCGCATGCCTTGAAAGGTCGACCATGCACTGTCCAACATCAACACAGCAATGAATCCGTCGCCGAAATAACAAACGAAAAATAATGCTCAATGAACGTTTTCTTCCAGCCACTTCTCAACATCTATTGCAGCCTGACAACCCATTCCAGCAGCAGTAATCGCTTGTTTGTAACGAGTATCTACGACATCACCTGCGGCAAAAACACCATCAACTGAAGTCATTGTATGCTTCTTGTGAATAATATACCCTTCATTGTCGGTTTCAACCTGCCCATTTAGGAATGAAGTAATCGGAGTGTGCCCAATAGCAATGAATGCTCCAGATGCTGCAATAGTTTCGGTTGAACCATCACGTGGATCTTCGAGAATTGCTCCTGTCAAGCCCTTTTCATCACTTAACCACTCCTTAATTTGTCTGAATGTTTTGACTTCAATCTTGTCGTGATTAGCAGCTCTATCGTACATTATAGTTGATGCTTTGAATACATCTCTACGATGAATGAGTGTAACTTTGCTTGCGAATCTAGTCAAGAAAGTTGCTTCTTCACAAGCGGAATCGCCTCCTCCAATCACCAATACATCTTCATCTCTAAAGAAAGCACCATCACATGTTGCACATGTTGAGATTCCACGCCCCTTCTGTTCTTCTTCACCTTTAGCACCAAGCCAGATTGACTCTGCTCCAGTTGAAACGATTATTGCATGAGTCAAATAGGTCTCTCCTTCGACTACTACTTTGTATGGCTTTTCGGAAAGGTCAACAGACTCAACATTTCTATCCTCAACAGACAAACCAAAGCGTTCGGCTTGTTCTCTTAATTGCATCATCATCTCTGGACCAGCAATGCCCTTTGGATATCCAGGGAAGTTCTCTATATCGCTAGTAAGCATCAACTGACCTCCAGACATATATCCTGCAAACATCAATGGTTCTAACATTGCTCTAGCCGCGTATAATCCTGCAGTATAGCCGGCAGGACCGGAACCAATAATGATAACATTTCTAATTTCGGACATTCAATCACCTTGTTAGGGAATGTTCCCAAACATAGGCACTCTTTCAATGTTGACTATTAGTTCAATATCAATAGTGATGCAATAACAAACAAATAATCCCGAAATTATACCATTTCAAAAATACAAGCAATCGCTGCTCTTGCATGAGGTTCAATTCTCGGATCTATGTGTTCTGGTTTTGCACCAGGACCAATTATTCCTAAGCCAATTGGTTTGTCATATTTTAATTGTAGATCAACTATTGCTTTTGTGACCGCTTGCCCCATCGCCAAACCATGCTTCGTTTGCCCCTTCTCAATTATTCCCAAACAAGCAGCTGCATCAATTTCATCTTTCCTCAGTTGTCTATCGATAGCAAGAGGTATTTCCATTGAACCTGGAACCCAGACTACTTCAGCGACTTCTAGACCTAATGATTCTGCTTCCTGTTGTGCGAATTCAAGCATTTTAGTTATCTCTTCCTTGTGGAAAGAGCCGCAAATAATAGAAATTTTGGTCATGATATCACTTCTCTGCAAGTATTCTCTCTACTGTGGAAACAATCGTTTGTGTGTTTGAATCTATCTCAATGTTCACTGCATCACCTTCATTTTTTGCACCTAATGTCGTCATGCGAAGTGTTTCAGGAATTAGATGAA